>MDTD01076883.1_pt1 | contig 10852 bp, 11 predicted proteins | sample 811221 | NCBI WGS metagenome assembly MDTD01 (sample SAMN05326646, study PRJNA326480) | marine metagenome | isolation source: seawater | place: Pacific Ocean: South West | collected 2011
ATTTTAAGAGAATAAAAATCAAAAGAAATAAAGTTTTTGTAGGGTACAATTTACGCTACCATCCTATAATAAAATTTATAAAAAATTTTATAGAAAAAAGAAAAATATTTTCAGTACATATTAATTGCCACTCTTATCTACCAAATTGGAGAAAAGGAGTGGATTATTCCAAATCTAACACAGCCAAAAGAAAATATGGTGGTGGCGCTCTTTTAGAATTAAGTCATGAACTAGATTATTTACAATTAATATTTGATAAAATTTACAAATTAAATCATGTTATTGTTAAAAAAATTTCTAATCTTAAGATAAATACAGATGATTATGTTAATATTATTGGTAAGACAATAAAATCAAATTTTTGTGTAAATCTTAATTTATTTAGTCTGCAAATCCAGAGAAAAATAATGATAAATGGAAAAGGTTTTAGCTTAGAAGGAGACTTAATAGAGAACACGATTCGGATCTTTGAAAAAAATAAGAAAAAAATAAAAAAATTCAAAGTCGATACAGAATATACCTATAAGGCACAGCATAAGTCTTTATTGAGCAATGTATACGAAAACTCGTGTACTTATAGGCAAGGAGTGCAATTGATGTTAATTATAAATAAAATTAAAAATTTGAATAAATGAAAAATTTTAAAAAAACAATTATGGTAACAGGAGCTGGTAGAATTGGTTCCTCAGTTGCCTTAGATTTAATTAAAAAAGGAAATAATGTTTTACTTGGAGATATAGATAAAGCGAGACTATTAAAGATTAAAAAAAAAATTAATTCTAAAAATTTAAAAACTTATCAAGGGGACTTAACAAAAAAAAATAACATTGATAAATTTATAAATTTTGGGATTAAAAACTTCAAAAAAATTGATGCTGCAGTTTATTGTTCATACCCAAAATCAAAAAAATGGGGGGTAAGTTTCGAAAATCTAGATGAGTATTATCTTAATCAAGATTTGCAAAAACAATTAGGTGGATCAATAATTTTTTGCCAAAGAATTATAAAAAGATTTATTCAACAAAAAAAAGGAGATTTAATTTTAATTTCTTCTATTCAAGGTGTACAGGCTCCTAAATTTGAACATTATAAGAATTTAAAAATGTCAAGTCCTATTGAATATTCTGCTATAAAGTCAGGAATAATATCCATCACCAAATACTTATCTAAGTATTATAGAAATAAAAACATTAGGGTTAACTGTGTAAGTCCTGGAGGTATAAAAGATAATCAATCTAACGAGTTCGTAAAAAGATATAGAAAATCTTGTAACTCTATTGGATTAATAAGCGATAGCGATGTGTCAAAACTAATTCTATTTTTATTATCAGAGGAGTCTAAGTATATCAATGGTCAAAACCTAATCATTGATGATGGCTGGACGTTATGAAAAAAAAAATATTAATATTATTTCCGTACCCTTTCACAGAATTTCATAACTATAAATTTGAGATTGCGCGTTTAAAAAAAGAGTATGGTATTGAAGTTATTATTAATGATTTATCTCATATTGTATCAAATAAACATTTTAATAAGGCTTGGAAAACTAGAATAGAAAGCCAGTCTTTAAAATTTAAAAGTTTTTTTTCGTGGTTCAAATATTTTAATAAAATTAAGAAAGAAAAAATCTTTATCTATAATTATATTCCAAATAATAACTTTGTAAGTTTTGTTATAAATTTAATAATAAGATTTTCAAATTTACCAGTAATTATATATTTGCCAGTTGACCCATTTTATTATTATGAAAAGAAAAGTACAAAATTCTTCTTAAGCAGATTCTTAGAACACGGATTGAATTTAAAGATTTATTGGTTTGGCTTCAAATCTTTTTTGTTTAGATCCTTAATCAAAATAAAAAAATATAATTTGGCTATTTTATTTTCCAATAATTTCAGCAAAGTTAAGATTGATAAATTAATAAGTGATAAAGTGTATAAAGTTAATTTTAACACTCATGATTATTCTAACTCGTTATTGCATATACAAAAAAATAACGAAAATAAAAAATTTGAAAAAAATTATGTAATTTATTTAGATAATGGCGCACCCTATTTTTCAGCTGATGCTCATTTTAAAGGAGAAGATATAATGAAAAGAGGAAGCGGTAAAATAGAACATCATATAAAAAATTATTATGAAGACCTTAATAATTTTTTTGACAAAATAGAAAAACATTTTAAAGCGCAAATTGTTGTAATTCCTCACCCTAAATATAAATTTGAGACTAAAGAAATTAAAAGTTTAAATCCTTACTTTACTAATAGAGAGGTCAATAACGAATACGATTCATTAGCTAAACTTTCAAATAATAGTTTATTTTTTATAAGCACATATTCTACAGCTATATCCTATGCTATTTGCCATTTTAAACCAATAATACACATTTATTCTTCAAGATTTCCTCATCCAAAAGATGACGAGGAAGGAATTGCAAAACAATCAAGCAATATTGGTTTTAAACCTATAGATATTTGTAATTTTCAAGAAGCAGAAATTGAAAATCAGTTTAATTTAAATAAGTTCAAATACGAAGATTATAAATATAATTATCTTACACCAAAAGATAAAACCGTTGAAACCATTCCAAACTATAAAATTATCGGAAATTTTATTGAAAAAAAATTCTCAGAAATATTTCATTAACATAATTTAATTATCAAAGTGATAAAAAATAAAGTGAAAATTTTAATAATGGGCTTGCCTGGATCTGGTAAAACTACTTTAGCAAAAAAATTAGTAAAAAAACTAAAAGCTTATTGGCTAAATGCTGATGAAGTAAGGGGAAAATATAATGATTGGGACTTTAGTAGAGTTGGTGTTATTAGACAAGTTAAGAGAATGAAAAATTTAGCAAAAAAATCAAAAAAAAAATATATTGTTGCTGATTTTGTTTGTCCATTACCAGAACAATTTAAGATTTTTAAACCAAATTTTATAATTTGGATGGATACAATTAAGAAAGGAAGATTTGAAAATATGAACAAGATGTTTAAGAAGCCTAAAAATTATGACCTAAGATTTAAAAAAAAAACTTCATCTAACTTATCTATGATAAATAAAACTTTAATTAAAAAAAATTTTAAATGATAAAAAAAGATATAAAAATCATTTGTACTTTAGGACCTAGTTCTATTAACAAAAAGTTTCTAAAATTTGCTAAAATAAATGGTGTCAATTTATTGAGACTAAATATGTCTCATTTGAGCATAAGCTCATTAAAGTCATCAATTAATTTTATTAAAAAAAATTCTTCTATTCCAATATGTATAGATACAGAAGGAGCTCAAATCAGAACAAAAATTAAAAAAAAGAGATTTATTAGGCTAGGACAAAAAATTGAAATAGGTACACAAAAAAGCAATTTTTCTTTATACCCAACAAGTATTCATAAACAAATTAGATTAAACGATATATTAAGCGTTGGATTTGATAATTTAAAAGTAAAAGTAGTATCTACAAAGTCAAAATTGATTTGCAGAGCCATTTCAGCGGGCAAGTTAGAGAATAATAAAGGAGTACATGTAGAAAATAGAAAAATTAAAATTGACTATTTGACAAAAAAAGATTTTGAAGCAATTAAGATCGCTAAAAGTTTGAAAATTAAAAATTTTGCTTTGTCGTTTACAAATTCTGTTGCTGATATAATCAAATTTAATAAATTATTATCAAATGAAAATAAAATATTTAAGATTGAAACATTAAGCGCTTGTAAAAATTTTAACGAAATAATCAAACACGCAGATAATTTTTTAATAGATAGAGGTGATTTATCAAAAGATATAAAAATTGAAAACATTCCAATTGCTCAGCGAGATTTATTCAGAATAAAAAGTAAAAGAAAAAATAAAAATATTTTTGTTGCTACAAATTTACTAGAAAGTATGTTGCAAAACAATTATCCAACCCGTGGTGAAGCCAATGACATATTTAACTCTTTAGAAATGGGTGCCAACGGTTTAGTTTTAGCTGCAGAAACTGCAATCGGAAAGAATCCGATTGGTTCAGTTGAATTCTTAAAAAAAATGATAACTACATTTAAGAAAAGTAAATATAGAAATTACTAAATCTGATGAAAGTTTTAGTGCTTGTAACTGGTGGTAGAGGTGGTTCAGATTTTTTTCAAGGATTACTTGATGGACACAATGAAATATTACAGATACCAGGTATTTTACGAATTAATAATGAATTTAAAAATCTTTTTAAAAATAATGACAATAATTTAATCGCAGAGAAATTTATTAAATTTGTACCACTTATATTTGACTCTAGAAAAAATGTACTTGAGAGACATAACAAGTTGGGAAAAAATAAAAATGAATACTATAAGGTAAATAAAAGAAAGTTTATTAATTATTATAAAAAATTATCACAGACCAACGTAGTTAAAAATAATAGTAACAAAATTAATATATTAGAAAATTTGTACAAAGCTTATTATCTTGCTAGTAAAAGACCTATCAAAAAATTAAAGGCTATTTTGATACACACTCATACAGTCGAGTATACTGAAAAACTATTCAAACTTGAGAATATTAAAAATTGTACAATTATACATACAATGAGACATCCTATAAATGCAATTTGTTCACCTATTTTTAATTGGTTAAAATTTAGAGGGGGAATGAATTTTTTCCCAAAAGATTTATATTTTCAACTAGATCTTGCAATAATGGGTCTTAAGAGATTATGTAAAATGAATAGGAAAGTAAAAGTAATTTTACTCGAGAATTTAATTAATAAAAAGGAAATGGTTATGAGAGATTTTTGTAAAATCTATAAATTGAAATACTCAAAAAGCATGCTTAAAAGCACTTATTTTGGAAAACAATGGTGGGGCGATCAAATTAGTGGAAGATGGATTGGTAAAAAAGTTCATAATGTTGAGAATAGACAAAATCTAATGTTAAAAAAAGTATTTTACCAAAAAGATCTTTATTATTTTAGCACAATTACTAAAAGAATATCAGAAATATATTTTAAAAAAAATAAATTGAATTTTTACAAGAATAAAGTTTATTTTAATTTGATACCCTTGAAAGCAGAAATTTTAGTTTGGAAAAATACGTTTAAACATAAAAAAATTAAACATATCCTTAGTATTCCTTATTTTTATATTAAAAGAATAATGTTATTAAATAAATTATTTATAAATAATTATAAATTGCCGTATTCAATAGGAGTTAAATAAATGTCTCTTCCTAAAATATTGAAACCAAAACAAAATACCAAACTAAAAAGATTTGGAAGAAATAATGATGGTGGATATTTAGTAACACAAAAATCAGTAATTAATTCTAAATCTCTTTTATCATTTGGAATTTTAGATGACGTTTCATTTGAAAGTGATTTTATAAAATTAAACAAAGTTGATGTCCATTGCTATGATCACACTGTCGGTAAAAATTTTTGGAAGAGGAAACTTTATAGTGATTTTGGCGCTGGAATGTATAATTTTAATTTTCCGTTTATCATTAATTCATTTAATCGTTATTTTGAATTTAAAAAGTTTTTCTCTGATAAATCTAATATTTTGAATATTGAAACAATCAAAAATGGAAGTTTAACCGACATAATAAAAAGCAACAAACTTCAACATCCTTCATTTCTAAAAATTGATATTGACGGATCTGAGTATAGAATTTTAGAAGAATTAATTAAATTACAAAGTCATTTTAGTGCTTTGATTATTGAATTTCATGATGTTGATTTAAATTTAAAGAAGATTTGTGATTTTGTTGAAAATTTTCAACTAACACTCACACATACACACCCTAATAATTATGGTTTTCTTAATCATGATAACTTACCAACAGTTATCGAATGCACTTTTGAAACAGAGCCAGAGCTTGTTCCAGGTGAAATAATTTTGCCGAATAAATTTGATCAACCAAATGATCCATCAAAAAAAGATTATAATCTTATTTTCAAAACTAATTAGTTTTTTCCATGAATAAGAGTTTTCCGTCAAAAATATTAGTAATTTTAGAAAATTTTGAATATGGGGGTACAACGACTCATTTGATAAACTTAATGAGCAGTTCTCAATTTAAGAATAAAAGTTTTACAATAATTACTAATTACAACAATAAAGCTACAAAACAAATTTTAGAATTTTGTAAAAATAAAAATATTGAATTAATTTATTTTAATTCACTTAATGAAATACTTTTTAAAAATCTGGTTTTAAAGGTAATTTTAAATCTCATAAAACCATTTTTATTTTTAATTTCTATTTTTCAAATGGTTTCACTATTAAAAAAATTAGATTTTGATCTAATGTTAGCAGATTGTGGGGGCTATGGTAATTTTAGAACAGAAGTAGCTTCGATCATTGCTGGTAAAATTTTAAGAAAAAAAAATATGTTTTTACTTATTCACCATTGCTACTCAAAACCATTTTTTTGGTCTAATCTCATAAACTTAATTAGTTCATTTATTGGCAAATACTTATCTGGAATAATATTTGTTTCTAAGGCTACTAAAAAATCAATACAAAAAAATACAAAATTACTATCTTATTTTGGAGACCATTCTAAGGTAATACATAACGGTATTTATTTAAAAAAAATTAAAAAAAAAAAATTAAAAATATTTAATAAATCAAAAAAATTTTTAATTTTAGGTATGCTTTCAAGAATAGAGGAATACAAAGGGCAACAAGACCTGATAGAGGCTTTTAACGAATTACCAACCAAATTTAAAAATAAGTATAGGATTTATTTTGTAGGTAATGGAAAACGATCGGAAGTTTTAAAACTTGAAGCAAAAATAAAAAATTACAAGTTAAGTAAATTTTGTAAAAGAATTGATTATCTTCAGATAGATAGTTTAACGATATTAAACAATTTTGATATTTTTTATTCCTTAACAAGAGACTTCGAGGGTTTTGGTTATTCCATAGCAGAGTCTCTTTATACCTCGGTCCCAGTTGTATCAACCAATGTTGGAGGAATACCTGAATATTTAAATAATAAAAATTCAACACTAGTAAAACCAAGTGATATAGCTGCAATAACTGAGTCACTAAAAAATTTTGTTATTAGAAAAAAAATTTTCACGGAAAAATCTAAAAAAGGAAAAAAAATGATTATCAAAAAATATAACTCAGATTTTATGTCAAAAAAATATTTTGAATATTTCTTTAAGTCTGCAAATTTATCCGATCAAATATGAAAAAATATTCAAACAAAAAAGAGATATTTAAAAACTTCTTTAAATTAAAACTGAAAAATAAGATTACCACGATACTTAAAATGATAGGTATAAGGTTTCTTATTTACAATTTTTTTTATTATTTATTAATTCCATTATTTAAAAATAAGTCTAATTTTTTTAAAGGATTGTTATTTGACTTGCAAAAAACAAAACATGAATTTGTTGGTATAAATAACAAAACAGAAAAATTCATTTTATATTCAAAAGATAAAATAATTTCAAAAGAGATTTATGTAAAAGGAGAGTTTGATTTATTAAAATTAAAAAAAACCATTAAAGTTTTACATGAAAAGGGTTTCAAAACAGAGAGATTATTTGACGTAGGTGCAAATATTGGAGTGGTCTGTATACCTGCCATAAAACAAAAAATAGTTAAAAAAGGTTTTGCTGTAGAGCCAGAAAAAAATAATTATAAACTATTAAAAACTAATATAATTTTAAATGATCTTGAAAATGATATTCAAACATATAATTTTGCCTTGTCGGATTCTGATGATAAATATTTAAATATGGAATTGTCAGATTATAACTCTGGAGGTCACAGTGTGCAAAATCTAGAAGATTTAAAGTCTCATGGCAATAATAAAAAAAATATCATAAAAGTTAAAACGAAAAAATTTGACACCCTATTCAGTAACGTTAATAAAATTAATGATTTAATCTGGATTGATGCTCAAGGACATGAACCTTTTATTTTAGATGGTTGTAAAAACGCTTTGGATAAAGAAATTCCTATTGTAATAGAATTCTGGCCTTATGGATTGAAAAAAAATAACTCGTGGGAAAAAATGATTAATACGATTAGAAAATTTAAGTATTTTTTGGATCTGTCTAAAAGTGAAAATAATTTAGAAATAATTAATGATAAAAGTTTAGATAAATTAACTTCGGGTTGGGATGAGGAGAATAAAGACAAACATGCTCTTTTTACTGATATATTGCTTTTAAAATGAATATTTTAAAAAAAAATTTTTATAAAAAAAAAGTTTTAATAACTGGACATACAGGCTTTAAAGGATCCTGGTTAACTAGTTGGTTGCTTAAGTATAAAGCAAACATTGTTGGTATATCTAAAGATGTGCCGACAATTCCATCACATTATAAAATTTTAGGTTTAAAAAGATCAATAAAAGAGTATTTTTTTGATATTGAAAATAATAAAAAAGTAAAAAAAGTTATTATAAAAGAAAGACCAGACTTTATTTTTCACTTAGCAGCCCAAGCAATAGTTTCAAAATCGTTTAACGATCCTTACACAACTTGGAAAAGCAACACATTTGGAATTTTAAATATTTTAGAAACATTAAGAAAAGTAAAAAAAAAAACTTACGTTGTTTTTATAACAAGTGACAAATCTTATAAAAACGTAGAAGTAAACAGAGGTTATAAAGAAGAAGATATTTTAGGTGGGGATGATCCATATAGTGCTTCTAAAGGATCAGCTGAAATATTAATTAACTCTTATATTAAATCTTTTTTTAATAAAAAAAAAACCAATATATTTATATCAACTGCTAGAGCTGGAAATGTTATTGGAGGAGGGGACTGGTCAAAAGATAGATTAATTCCTGATTGCGTAAAAACATGCTCAAAAAACAAAAAATTATTAATTAGAAATCCCAATTCAACAAGACCATGGCAACACATTTTAGAAGTTATATTTGGATATATTACTTTAATGAGCTCACTAAAAAAAAATATAAGATTTCACGGCGAAGCATATAATTTTGGTCCAGCTTATAATGATAGACTTAAAGTTATAGAGGTTGTAAAATTAATGAAAAAGAATTGGCCAAAAATAAAATGGAAAACTTCATTACAAAAAAGTAATTTTTATGAATCTAAGCTTTTATTTTTAAATTCTAATAAGGCAAAAAAAAATTTAGGTTGGAGTTGTATTTTAAATTCAAAGGAGTCAATAAAATTAACATCTGAATGGTATAAGGCATTTTATTCTAAAGATAAGAAAAAATCTAAAACTACTATAAATCAAATTGAAAAGTACGAAAAAATTTTGAGAAATAAAAAAAAATTATGAAGGTCGTTATATTGGCTGGTGGATTAGGAACCAGACTCTCTGAATATACTAAAACTATACCGAAACCCATGGTTTTAATTAATGGCAAACCATTGTTATTAAGAATAATGGATTTTTACGCAAAGCAAGGATTTAGTAATTTTTATATAGCTTTAGGTTACAAAGGTAACGTCATAAAAAAATATTTCAAAAAAAATAATTTTGGATGGAATATAAAACTTATTGATACTGGAAAAAACTCAATGACTGGAGGAAGGCTTAAAAGGCTTAAAAAATATTTGAAAAATGAAACATTTATGATGACTTATGGTGACGGTGTATCCAATATAAATGTAAAAAAATTACTGCAATTTCATAAAAGAAATAAAAAATTAGTTACAATATCCGCAGTTAGACCCCCGGCTAGGTTTGGCTTTCTCAAATTAAAAGGAAATACTGTAAGTTATTTTAAAGAGAAATCGGCTATGGATCACGGCTGGATTAATGGAGGTTTCTTTGTAATGGATTCAAAATTTTTAAAATACATAAAAAACGATAAAACCTACTTAGAAAAAGAGCCCCTCGAAATAGTAACAAAAAAAAAACAACTTGCAGCATTTAAACATAGAGGATTTTGGCAATGTGTAGACACTATGAGAGATAAAGAGTACTTAGAAAAATTTTTAAAAAAAACTTCTAAATGAAAAACAGAATTTTGATAGTTGGAGGAACTGGCTTTATTGGCTTTCATCTTTCAAAAAGTTTAATCGAATCAAATTTCATTTACTCTATTTCTAGACAAAACCCGAAAAAAATTAGAAAAGTTAACGGAGTAAAGTATATTAATTGTGATATTTATAAAAAGAACAATCTTAACAAAAAATTAAAATCACTAAAATTTGATTATGTTATTAATTTAGGGGGAAATATAGATCATTCCAATAAAATGCAAACTTTAAAGAGTCATTTTTTCGGATGTAAAAATTTAGTTGATTACTTTAAAAATAAAAATTTAAAATTATTTATTCAAATCGGAAGTAGCCTTGAGTACGGAAAGAAAAAACCACCTCATTTTGAGTTTACAAAATGCTTTCCCAACGCTCATTATGGAAAGTCTAAACTTAGGTCTACAAAATATATTTTAAAATGTAATAAAAAAAAACCATTCTCTTTTGTAATTTTAAGGCTATATCAAATTTATGGTCCAAACCAAAGTGTAAATAGATTAATACCTATAATTATATCTTCGTGTTTAAAAAATAAAAAATTTGATTGTTCTTCTGGAAAACAAGTAAGAGATTTTTTATATATTGACGATTTAGTAATTCTTTTTCATAAAATTATTAATTCAAAAACAAAATTAAAGGGTATTTTTAATGTTGGCTCTGGCAAACCTATACAGGTTAAAAAAATTATTAATTTGATAAGAAAAAAGATTAAAAAGGGCTTTCCTCAATTTGGTAGAATTAAATTGAGAAAAGATGAAGTTGAAAAGTATTACCCAGATTTAAAAAAGGTTACTAAATCTCTTAATTGGAAGGCTAAAACTTCGCTTAATTCTGGGATTAATAAAACTATAGCTTTTTATAAGTGACTTCACAGAAATATAATCCAAAA
>MDTD01098308.1_pt1 | contig 10851 bp, 13 predicted proteins | sample 811221 | NCBI WGS metagenome assembly MDTD01 (sample SAMN05326646, study PRJNA326480) | marine metagenome | isolation source: seawater | place: Pacific Ocean: South West | collected 2011
CCCGCCAGCTCCCCCTGTATGACCTGCGCTTTGCTTCGGTCGACAAGGGGAGCGATGCACGTCAAAGGATATATCGCGATATAAACGAATATTCCGTGTATATCGGATGAATATCAGTAGGGTCGGGCCTTGTGTCCGACCTATAATATCGTATATATCGGCTGATAGTCCCTCCTCTCGAAAGGCTTGAGAGGAGGGAAGAGCCGGAGGCTCAGGGTGGAGAGTTTGTAGAGGCGTATGTTGCAAAGTGCGACGCAAAAAACCCACTGCAAGTGGGCGAGCAAAAGGGAATCCAAGGATATGGCCTTGCTATATCCGCCTGCAAGAAGGGGATGATTTGGTGGAACTAGGGGAGCTTGCGGAGACACAAGTGCAACGTCCGCCGGATCAGAACTCTAGTATCCCCCGTGTATATCGGCTAAATACTCCCTTCTCCCAAGGCTGGAGAAGGGTTGGGGATGAGGTTTGTTGAGGTGGATGATTGCAAGTGAAGACGCAAAAAACCCACTGCAAGCTCGAAAGCAAATGAGCTTTATAAGGATGTCGCCTGCGACATACGCCTACAAGGAGGGGATGATTTGGTGGAGTCAGGGGAGTTTGCGGAGACACAAGTGCAACGTCCGCCGGAACAGAATTCTAGTTCCCCCCGTGTATATCGTTTGAATGGTTCCTCCTCATCAAAAGGCTTGAGAGGAGGGAAGAGCCGGAGGCTCAGGGTGGAGAGTTTGTTGAGGCATATGCTGCAAAGCGCACGAAGCAAATCAGCCACGAAGAAAAGCCTCTGCAAGAAGAGCATTGTAAGTGGTAAAGCCCCAACCCCGCAGGGGTTCAAACGGGGTCCAGCCGCCGCCCGCTGGTGCAACGTCCACCGGAACAGAAAAAAAATGAACGCTATTTAAAAACCGGACCAAGCGAATGTATATTGGAGTTGGAGAAGGTACCTTGCTTATTGATCTCTCCAGTTCTTTTCCAGGACATATCATGAGAAGAGCAATAGCGATTGACATACCCAGAGATGCGGAACTTGATCACACCTTTTTCACGATGTGCAGCATAACAAAGCCTGACAACGCCTCTCCTCTTAACATCCCACCCTAACACGCGAAGACTCGCCTGCTCCTTGCTGATGGGGGCGTTGTTTTCAAAAAAACAAACCTTTCGAACATACGTCCTCCCAACTTTCGAATGATTGGGGAACGTACACGTCTCTTTACGACCAAGAAACGGCAATGTTTTGTGCTTTTTGTAGTAATTTCGAAGCTTCTTCGTCGCCGTCTCCATTTTATCCCAGGGTTTTCCACTGTACATCATCCAACGAGTCGGTACCATCCCAGACCATGACCAGACCACAAGCACTACAATCACGAATTGTGTGGGGAGCAGCTTAAAAAAGAGGATATCAACCTTCACATCGTCAAAAGTGTACAAGAGAAAAAAGGCACGAACAAAAACCAGACAAGCGTAAAACCCTACAACACTAAGAGGAAATAACACCATTGGATTGGAGTTTGAAGCAACGATCAAGGCTGGGGAATCAAAGATAGGTATGCCAGCGCACAAAAAAAACGTCCCTCCAGTGAAGCCAGCGTAAGATGCCATCCATTTTTTCTGCGTTGGTTTTTCAAAAACGTTGTACAGCAGATACCCATCAAGCAAAAGATGAAGCAGGAAAATATAGGGCATGTACTCAGTGTGCAAAAATGGATGAACAAGTTGTGGCATCGCTCCACCATCCATATCTGGAGGAAAAAACCACTCTAACGGCTCTATCAGATGGTAAAGATTTGCAAACAAGACATACATCATAGAGCCCTCCTTCGAACCTTTGCGTGAGGCTGTTGGATGGAAAAAAGTCTTCTCTTGCGCGCACTTTTTTTCCTGACTTGGCGTAACCTTCGGTTCTTTTTGAGAGCACGAAGAATATCAGCTGCTTCATATCGTATCCAGCTACGTTTATCATGTAAACTCATTCTCTTTAGGGTACCTTGAATCGCTTTATCCCCCTCAATGTGGGAAAGAGATGCACCACAAAAAGAAGTATCAAGCCCTTTACTCAGCGTTGGAGTCGAACCACCTCCTGATTCGACCATGTAGAAGGGAGTCTTTGCAGACGATATATCCGCAACAAACTTGATACGATGATCCGTTACACCGATGAGTTTGAACAAGGCAACGTAGTAATCACAACTCACGACTTTGTAAAATCTGCCGTCCACACGGACGTACAAATTGCTCTCAGCGTCACTCATAAGAGGGAACCAAAGACTCTTTTGCTCGCCAGGTGCAATCGAACCGAGTGGATGACGATACTTCTTCGCCCGATCCAAAGAATAGAAGACACGATGGAGAGTGGACGCCGTTGCGTTCTCGATCACGATCCTGTGGGGACGAAATATCCATACGCACACAGAAAGAACCACACCCACCCACAAGATACCCTTTACGATCTTGGACATAACACCTCCCAAAAGTATGGTTTAAAATTTCCCATGTCCGTAGAACTCAGGTCGAGAAATCTTAACATCCGATAAAGACGTTGCTTTTCCATGTTGCACAAAGCCTCTTCCTTCACCTCTACATCTGAAATTCATCTGGAGAGACACACGAAAAGTTGAAACGCCATTTTTTTTCGAAGCAGAGTAACAAATTCGATAGAAATCTCTTTTTTTGCTCTGAAGGCCAATCTTCCTCAAGCATGACCTCATCTTTTCTGTAAGCTCTCTGTTTTCGTTATGGAAATAACATACCTTTCGACGAAGAGTACGTCCTGCACGGGGCTTCTTCTCCATCGTACAGATCTCACCAACCCCCTCACAAGGAAACTGTTTCTTTGTTTGAAACTCCTTCACAGCTGAATCCGCAACAACCTTTAATGCAACTTTGGAATCGAATCCTGGGAGCACAAAAGCATCACTTGGTGGAAGTATTGCAGACAGAGCAAACAAACAAGTTATCACCATGACACAAGCCAACTTGAAGGGAAGGCTGAAGGACTCCCCCAACTTCGAGAATGCAAAAAAATGAATGGCCAAATGAACCAGGATAAATGCTATAAAAACAAGGAGGTAAAAAGTAAGAACATTCTCCCCCGAGAATCCCATCAATGGCAACTCGAAAAATGGGGCAAAGACGAGCAACAACACATTCAGGCTAAAAACCAGCACAGTGATTTTCGCAAACTGTTTGTTCATAATTGTTTTTTTCGCCCTACACTCTCTTTTGAGAAGGAAAGCAACAAGCAAAAGATGAGGGATAAAGAGATACATCAAATACAGCATCTGCATATGAAAGAGCATCCAGCTACCAACAGCAAAACTTGCTCCAAATGTTTCGGGGACATACCAACTCATATCGACTTTTTCACCTCCGTGCGAGTTGATGGCTTTAGGCTGCTCCAAGGAAAAAAGCACCACAATTTAAATAGCCTTCTTGAAGATGGTAGAAAAGCACAAGCTCAAACAATGTGAGCTGCGCCAGCTTCTTTTTGAAGAAATGCTTCGATGCCTCTATAGGTCCCCACACTTGAATCCCAGAATCTCGTAACGCAAAGTTTCTCAAATGAATGTAGAGATAGAGCATTTCATCGCATAAAGTACCCATAAACCACTTGAACGGCTTCGTCATCGACACTACACCTCCATGCATTCCTTTCGGATTATTTACATGTGCCGCCTACACACTTGAACTTCCCACAAGAGTATTTCAATCCATCCAGGCACTTGTAGAGAGAATTGGGTGCACAATAACAATGTCCAGGAGCACAATTAGGGACGGCAACCCTCTTGACAGGATCAATGCACACCTGAGAAGGCAGAGCACAATCAGTCGCCGCAGTACAAGACTTGCGCTGTGTGCAACTTCCCCCAGAACACGTCGCACCAGCACTACAATTCGCAACGAAATCATAACCCTCACCATCTGCTCGACAAACTTGAACAGTGTTCCCCAAACAAATCACCTTTCCAGGCAAACAGGTCGACTTCACCACACAACGCCCCTCCCGACAAAGCTGATCAGAGGGACACGTCGTAAGAGGCAAAAACACACCACGATTCGGATCACAAAGTCCTACCGTATTGCCCGAACAATTGCGCTCACCCGCAACACAACCCTTTTTCTCCAAAGGAACACATTTGCCATCTTCGCAAGTCTCGTCCTTCACGCAATTCACACTCCACTCAAATTGACTTCTGTCTGCACTACACTTGAAGACATTGCCCCCAAGACACTTCACCTCATTCTCCTTACAAACAGGGAGCTTCTTGCACGCCCCAGCCTCACATCGTTCATCAGCCTGACAAGACAAAAGTTTGCGATAGCTCAAACGATCATCACTACACACCATCACAGAGCGCCCCTGACACTTCTTCTGCCCAACACTACACACAGGATTGGGTTGACAGCGCCCACCTTCACAAAACTCATTATTCGTACAAGCCTGTATCAGCGCAAATCCCGAGAGGTCAGCAACACACGCATACACACCACCTTCATAACAGACCTTTTCACCGGCCTTGCAGGACTTTCTTTTGGTAATGGGGATCTGAGAAGGTGCTGTACACTCCCCCTCAAAACATGGCTTGTTCTTGGGACACTCTAGAGGGACAGAACCTGAACCATCGAGATAACAGACCTTCAGGTTGACACCATCACAGACCTGCTCACCTGGATTGCAAACATTGGGAATGTCTGCGGGATTGGCACAACCAAAGAGAGACAAAAACAAAACAACAAGGACCAGACTTTGAAGATACTTTGCACGAAAAAGAAACATCTTTATTTTTCCTGTCATGTAAAGGTTTGGGAGTTTTTTTGAGGGGCTAACGGGGTATTTGAAATACCCCAGACGCAGCCTTCGGCTTTGTCTTCCCCAACAGTCGAGTCGCTTCGCTCCTACTTTGTAGACTGGGAACAAGCATCTTAAGCCCAACGACCCATTTTAGAAAGTTTTACAGACATATGCTGTAACGTTCGCGGACAACCAAGCTACCAAGTAAGGTGCAAAAAAAGGCGAAAAGTGGACAACAAACAAAGCAAAAAGATGATATGCCGAAATCCAGAGAGTCTCCTTCCTGACACCGATTCGCAAGTAATTTCCAAGATGGAAAAAGAATCTCCTCGGCAAGAATGCGAGATACGCAATGAAGACACTCATCATCAAACAAGCAAACATACTCAACAGGATCCCAAGAGTGCTCTGGCCTTGTGAAGCTAATAGACTACAAAGCAGTCCAAAAATCACCGAAAGAATGAGGGACGCGCGGTACATGTTGTTTTTATCCTTTGAGTTGTAAACCATCTTCAACATCAACTAGGTGAAAATGCAACCTGCTACAGAGCCTGTCCGCTACTGACATACCCCCTTTATGCACTTAAATTTTCCACAAGAATTTTTGTCGACGTCGAGACATGGATAACGTGTATTGAATGCACAAAAACAATGACCACCACCACAACTCGAAACAGCTGTACCTTTGATAGGATCTGCACACACTTCAGAAGGCAAATTGCAATCATCCGGTGAGGTACAGACTTTACGCTTTTCACAGCGACCCTCTATGCAAAACTCGTTTTTGGTGCAACTCGCAACAAAATCAAACCCCGAACCATCAGCCTTACAAGCCTGTAGAGTGTCCCTCAAACATTTAATCTCTCCCGGTGAACAGCTTGACTTCTTGATTGTACAACGGCCTTCTTTGCAAATCAGATCAACAGGACAGGCTGTAAGAGGCAAAAACACACCACTGTTCGGATCACAAAGACCTACCGTATTCCCTAAACAGTTGCGTTGGCCAGCACGACAACCATCCCGACCTCGAAGTTCACATTTGCCATTCTTGCACTCCTCATTCCCAGCACAGTTGGCATGTGCCTCGAATTGAGTCTGAGCAGCGTTACATTTGAACACATTTCCCTCAATACACTTCAACTCATTTACTTTACAGATAGGGGGTTTTCTACACACTCCACTTTCACATATCTCACCAGCACCACAAGTCAAGAGATTGCGATATCCAGAGAGGTCATCCTTGCAGATCATGACATCTTGCCCATCACACTTCCTCTGTTCTTGGCGACATACCGAATCCGTTTGACAACGACCACCTTCACAAAACTCATTATTCGTGCAAGCCTGTATCAGCGCAAATCCCGAGAGATCAGCAACACACGCATACACACCACCTTCGTAACAGACCTTTTCACCGGATTTACAGGATTTTCTTTTGGTGATGGGGATCTGAGAAGGTGCCGTACACTCCCCTTCAAAACATGGCTTGTTCTCGGGGCATTCAAGAGGCGTATATCCCGAGCCATCAAGATAACAGACCTTCAGGTTGACACCATCACAAACTTGCTCGCTTGGCTTGCACACCTTGGGAATGTTCGCAGAATTGGCACAGCTATACAGGATACAAAGCAAAGCCGCAAGGGAAAGATATTTGAGACATTTTGTATGACAAAGGAACATCATCATTCTTCCTACGATGTAAAGATTTGGAAGCTATTTTGAGGGACTAACGGGGTATTTGAAATACCCCAGACGCAGCCTTCGGCTTTGTCTTCCCCAACAGTCGAGTCGCTTCGCTCCTATTTTGTGAACAGAATGGTTTTGGTGGCATTTTTTGTTTCCTTTCGGATTTGTGTCTATTTGGAAATATAGCCACGTTGTTCGAATCCCCCAATAGACCATTTACTTTGTGCGTTAATGGCTCCAGAGCGTTCAAGTACAAATAAACCTTCCCTTCTACAAAAGTTATTGACATAAGCCGTGATCTGGAATGTCCTCTTCGCTCCCTCCTGTTTGGCAGCGTAGCAAAGTCTGATGAATGACTCCTTTGATACTTTCCATCCAAGAACATGAAGACTTTCCTGTTGTGGGGTTATTGGGCCTTTGTTCGTGTACAAGCATACCTTTCGACGAAGTGTTCTTCCCACTTTTAAGTGGTTGGAAATTGTGCAGACTTCTTTCCGTCCGACATAGGGCAATGTTTTGTACTTCTCAAAGTATACATGGAGGTGCTTCGTCGCAGCTTCAAGATGTCGATAAGGCGCTCCTGAGTAACGGGTGAATCTATCCATTGGTGGTGTTGTGTAAGCTGCCCAAACGAGGAGAACAACGATCACGAATTGCATCGGAATCAGAACCCAAAAGAGCCGTTTCTTTTGCAAATCGTCAAAATTGTACAAGAGAAAAGAAGCTCGTACAAAGATCAGGCACACAAATAATCCAGCGAGACTTGCAACATAGAAGAGAGGGACCCCAAAATTTCCAAGATTCATGGCAGGGAGTTCAAAAACAGGAAGAAGGATAAAAAGAAATGTGCCGATCGAAAAGCCAACCAGAGATATGCCCCACTTTCGGGGAGTAGAATTGACCAAAACACAACGCAACAACAAAGCATCAAGCAAAAGATGAAGTAGAAAGAAATAAGGAAAATACCCCAGATACAAATCTCGATGCAGGCTTTGTGGTAAAGAGATTCTGTCAGGAGGCAAATACCACCTCAAGGGCTCCAGAGCCAGAGCGATCTTTGAGAATGTTAAGAAAACCATGAAACCTCCTGTGAACGTCTCATCTTTCGTGTTCCTTTTTGCATCCGGCGGCCTAAATCATCTTCAAAAAACACAAGAAAATATGGAAGTTTGTTGTGTCTACCTTGGAGGTTGTTCACTTTTGTACACACTCACCTTATTTTCGCCTCCAGAGCTCCAACAACCGTTTTCTGCTCATGTCATGTTTCCTCTTGGAAATTTCAGAACGCAAATAAAGCCATTTCAAAAGCTCAAAACTCTTTTGAAGGCGTTTCTTTTTTTCGCTGGGGCTGAAGAATGCATATCCGAAAACATATGCACATTCATATGTTGACATAGCTTCGAGTTCCTTTCCAAGGAGCTGTTTTGCACCGGCTCTGGCTCCTTGAGTATACTTCTTCCCAACCTCAAATGTAAAACCTCTTGAAGACAAGTCGATGATTTGCTTGGTGGATAGATGCTTATCGATATAGACTCCAAGCATGAACTTCTTCAGGGAGTAGTTGGAGATCTCTTTCCTGAAGGTACTTCGATACTCATTAAAGAGTTCATCTACCAGTACCCAACGGACACCCGATTCGGAAATGGGATATGGCACTTTTTCCGAACTCTGCGGACGTCGATACATCTCGTGCATGTACATAATTTCAAAAAAGATGTCGAGGGGATATCGACGAAGGCTTCTTTTAGGCCTAAATAGGTAATGTGGATCCAAGCGAAACATCATCAACGTCCGGCATTCTTTGGAAAGTGCATGTTTCTGTTGTTGACCCCACTTCTTCTTCAACACATCCACTTTTCCTGTCATGTATCGGAAATCCTCAGAGTCTCTCTTCAGAGAACTCAAGACAAAGACATCCGCAAAGAAATAAAAACAAGCACAAAACAAAACGAACAAGACAGCAACGTAAAAGAACAGCTTCGTGCTCAGGTGCATGGCACGCTTTATTTTTGTCCTCAACCATTTGACGTGTTTCATTTGTGCTTCTTCGTGTTCCCCACATAAAAAGAGACAGGTACACCACCCTCCATCGAATATGCATCAACACCCCATACGCTACAAGCCTGAAGGCTTACAATTGTAACAAATGTGTGACAGATAGATCGTTTTTCGACGCACATGAGGTATATCTCCATGGTATTTGTAGGATTACATATTGCATACCAGATTGCGCCGAAATGTGGTACATGGTTGATTGTTCCTTCGATAAGTTCGTAACAATTTGAGGAGAGTATAGCCCAATATATGACGATGTCAAGTACAAAATATGCTCGCTGAAAGAGCCATCACCCCTTCTCCAAAGTTGAGAAGGTGAAACTAAATACATCCTCATGAAACAAGGCCATCGAACAACATCAACAAAAGAACCCTGGCACCTCCATGCGCGGACCCAAATATCTTTCGCGCCAATGCAGAACCTCCACGCATGACAAAAACAGCTTCACGCACGGAGTTAACACCTTATCGTAGCAAAAAATGAATATGATCAGCGATCTACAGGTACACTATGAAGGCTTCATGTACCACCAAGCCTACCCAAAGAGACGATACGCTCAAGCCGCCCAACAAGTCTGACGAAAAAACCTTTACTTTCAACGACACATGTAGCTGACCTTGTCATACAACAAACCCACACCACCACACAACATACGAGCTCATCCATACAACATACCACCTTTTTCACGTAGCAAGCCTCCAAGCTCATGAAATGGATGATACCCTTCACAAAACAAAGTAACATTTCCATAAAAAAGCTATCTTATTCATACAACAAGCCCTCTTTTTCCAAAAAAGTACCTTTGATCCAGACGACAAGCCTCATTTTTTTTCAAAACACGTCTCTGTACGCCAGCACATACTTCTCTTCCACAAAAAATCCGCAAACATCAAAAAACATGTAGCATTTAAAGATATAAATTGGCATTGCGTGGCAACACAGATACATATTGTCGTTCTTCTTGCCAAAAAGAAAAGACCACAGACAAAGACAAAGCCCTTCAAAAACAAACACAAAGAACAAAACACACATATGTATCAAAAAAAGACTTGCACACTGATACAAAGTTCGTATGATCCGAACATCAACTCACATAAAAATATGACATATCAACATCCTCAACAGAAGTTGGAGTGGTATCATGGCAAAAAAGAACACAAAAAAAGCACCCAAACCATCAAAGACAGGCTTCCTCCCAGATCTCGCAACACTCTATCCCGTCTCACAAGTTGCTCTCGACAAATTTGAACTCACCCCACACTTTCGCCAAGTCATCAGCCCCCGAACCTTTGACTTCCTTCGAGGCGTAAATGTCCGCCCCGAAATATTCAAAGCACTAAGCGAAAAAGGATTTACAACCCAGGAAGCACAACTCGGATGGCAACTTCTTCAAGCTGCGAATGGAACGTACATGATGGAAGAGCGCCCAGGAGTCTCCCAAAAACAAATCGCCGCAGAGGTCGAACTGGATCAATGGGATGAACCCAACTTTGAGATCATCGATGTCAGCCTCAGTATCATGTTCCCCGAACAACGCGACTACCTCTTCGAAGGTCTGTCCCCACAACAAGGCCCTGCAGCTGTCAACTCAATCAGACAATTACTTCGACGTGTCGAGATCCTTGAATCAGGCTCAGATCCCAACCGCGAAGCGACGCGCGCAGAGGACAAAGCAGCTATCAAAGAACTCGAAACAACCCAAATCCTGACCAAGGCAACACGCAAACACCTGGCAGCCTTAATCGAGATAGTAGAAACACCCTCCGAAGATGATGTCAAACACGTCGAACGCTACAACAAACAACAAGCATACCACGAAGACGCACTCAAACGTCTCGGACTATGGATCAAAAAATGGCGAACTATCGCCAAACGAACGATCACAAGACGTTCTGACCTGATCAGTCTTGGACTCGCAGAACGCCGCAAAAAGAACGACGCAGACACTCTCCCCTCCGAAACTCCCAACACAGAAAATGTCGAGAGCGAAGTCGTCGTAGATCCCCCAACAACCCCTTAACCGACAGAGTCGTGTAGCTGACATATAAGGGAGATACTCAAAATCTGTTCCGGCAGACGTTGCACTTGCGCCCAAAGCAAATCTGTCCTATGAGGACGTTTACTTCATGCGCTTTGCAACATATGCCTCAACAAACTCTCCACCCTGAGCCTTTGGCTCTTCCCTCCTCTCAACCCTTTCGAGAGGAGAGATTATTACACCGATATGTACGGGAGATAATCGAAATCTGATCCGGCGGACGTTGCACTTGTGTCTCCGCAAACTCCCCTGATTCCACCAAACAATCCCCTTCTTCCTGGC
>MDTD01143302.1_pt1 | contig 10851 bp, 7 predicted proteins | sample 811221 | NCBI WGS metagenome assembly MDTD01 (sample SAMN05326646, study PRJNA326480) | marine metagenome | isolation source: seawater | place: Pacific Ocean: South West | collected 2011
CGCCGCGGGCGAGCCGGCGCTCCAGCGCGGCCACGTCGAGGCGGCCGCGCGGGTCCACGGGCACCGTCTCGAATGGCAGACCGAGCACGCCGCAGAGACGCCCGTGGGTGTAGTGGGCATCCGCCGACGCGAGCACCACGCCCTCGGGTCCGCCGAGCCGGCCCGCCACCCACAGCGCTTCCAGGTTGGCCAGGGTGCCGCCTCCGGTGAGATGGCCGAGATGGGTCGGCCAGCCGATCATGGCGGCGAGCCCGGCCACCGCCTCGCGCTCCATGAACGAACTCGCCCGGCCGCCATCGAGGGCATGATTGTTCGGGTTGATCAGCATGGCCAGGGCATAGGCCAGCCGCGCCACCGGGTGGGGCGGCTTGAGCATCTGCCCGGCGTAGAGCGGATGGAAGTACGGGTAGTTGTCCGTCAGCCGCGACGCCGTTTCCATGAGCACCGCTTCCAGGGCCCCGGGCGACGCCGGGCCGGGGGGCGACGGACGCCAGGCCGGCAGGTCCTCGAAGCCGGCGCCGAGCCGCCGGGCGGCGGCTGCGAGCACGTCGAGTTCCGGCGCCGTCCAGCCCGGGCCAGGCGTCGACGACCCGGACGCGGCGCCCCCGGGGGGCTGGCTGGCGGACGCGTCTTCCCCGGACATCGATACGGCTCCACAGCGGCGACCGGCCCAGTCTACCCCGGGGAAAGGCCGCGTGGCGGGTGGGCCCATCCGAACGGCCCCGGCGGCGCCATGCCCGCGGCCTGTCACACAACTGTCATGAGCCGGCGGTAACGTGCCCGGCCATGACGACGATCTTCATCCGCACCGCTCTCGCCATGACCCTCTGCCTGCCGGCGTTCGCCCTCGCCGACCCCGGCGCGCCGGCCCGTTCCGCCGCCGACGAAGTCCGGGCCACGCAGCCCCACAACTTCTGCGTCGGCGGCATCGAGGATCGCAAGATCATCGTCGACGAGTCCCGCCTGACCAACCCGTTCCGGGAGACGACCCGGCTCGGCTGCGAGGTGGACGGCGGCGATCCCCGGACGATGCCCGATCTGCCTTCGCCCTCGTCCGAGCTGCGCCTGCTGGTCTGACCCCGCGGTCACGCGCCGCTGGGCGCCGCCAGGGCCTGGTGGCAGGCGACCCCGCCACCGCTCTTGGCGTGATACATGGCCTGGTCCGCCGCCACGATCAGGCTGTCCAGATCCGGGCACTCGGGAAAGGCGGCGATCCCCACGCTGACCCGCAGCCGGACGCTGGCGCCCTCGGCGACGATGGGGGCGTCGAACGCCGCCACGATGCGGCCCGCCGCCTCCACCGCCCGCGCCACGTCCGCGTCGTCGAGCAGCACGACGAACTCGTCTCCGCCGAGCCGCGCCAGACAGTCGCTGCGCCGCAGCGTCGCCGCGCAGCGCTCCCGGAAGGCACGCAGCACCGCATCACCGACCCGATGGCCGAGGCTGTCGTTGATCTGCTTGAACCGGTCCAGATCGCAGTAGAGCAGCGCCGCCCGTCCCGAGCGGCGACGGGCCCGTGCCAGCATCTGCTCGCCCATCGCGTGAAACGCGCGCCGGTTCAGCGCGCCGGTGAGGGCGTCGCGCAGGGCCAGGGAGCGCAGCCGGGCATTGGCCTGCCCGAGCTCGCCCAGCGTGGTCTTCAGCCGGATCTCCAGCCGCTTGCGCTCGACGGCGTAGTGAAGCGCGCGCACGAGCTGCGCGCCGTTGGTCTCGCGCTTCACCAGATAGTCCTGGGCGCCCAGCCTCAGCAGCCGCTCCGCCAGCGCGCCGTCCGCCACGTGGGAAACCACCACCAGCGGCGTCAGCGGGCAGGCGCGCACGGCACGGCCGACCCGCTCGGCGTCGGCGGCGCCTCCGGGCAGGTCGAGCAGCACCGCATCGTAATCCTGATAGCGCACGGCATCGCCGAGGTGGGCGGGGTCGTCACACACCGCCACCTCCTCGAGCCGGGGCGCGATCTGACGTACCCGGTCGCGCAGCCGGGCGGCGCCCCCGCCGACGGCGGTGACCAGCAGACGAAGCGCGGAATGACGGTTCACGGGCGGATCCGGGCGGTTGCCATGATGACCCAGTGTCCCAGACCGCCCGTCGCGGACATGCGGACCCGTTCACAATCGCGCTCGATCGCGTCCCGCGCCGACGGTCAGCGCGGCGTGCCCACCCACTCCGCCCACAGCGCGCGGGCCTCGGGATGTCCCGGATTGAAGCCGAGCAGTTCCTCGAGCAGGTTGCGCGCCTGGTAGTCGAGGCCGGCGGCACGCGCCGCCCGGGCGTCGTCCAGCAGCCGCGTGGTGCACCGGCCCAGCAGGTTCATCGCCCCGGGGTGGCCCGGATGGTCCCGCAGCACGGCGGTCAGCAGGTCGACGGCGTTGTCGCCCGGCGGATAGGTGATGCGACCGGCCTCGATCAGCGCTTCCGCCCGCGCCAGGCGGGGATCGTCCGGCGCGGCCGCGGCCTCGCGCTGCGCTGCCGGCGCCGGCCCGGCCGCCGGGTCGACGGGTGCCACCGGTGCCGCCAGCAGGCGCGGCGCCACCGGCGGCAGTCGCACCAGGTCCGGCGGCGGCCTCCGGGCCGCGGGCGGCGACGCGACCGGAGCCGGCCCGGTCTCCTCCGTGCCGGTCCGCGATGTCGACCCGGGTCGCAGGGCGGCCAGGGCCACCAGCACCAGGAGGCCGAGCGCGGCCGCCGCCATCAACCCGGACCGCGCCACCGGCAGCCCGGCGCGCGCCGGCCGATCCCGGCCGGACAGCCGGGCCTGGGGTGCCGCGGCGGATTCCGGTCCGCCCGACGCTGCCGGAACAGGCGAGGCGGCCGGCGCGGCGGCCGGCGGCGCGGCTTCGGCGGCGCGCACGGACACCACCGGCCCGTCCGCGGCCGAACTGCGGATGCTGCGGCTGATGCGCACGCGATTGTTCGGCAGGTCGAGGCACAGCCCCGGTTCCAGGGCGAGGCGCTCGAGGGGCTCGCCGCTGCCATCGAGCAGGCGTCCGGCGGGACAGGCGACCACCACCCCTTCGGCTCCCGACAGGTCGAAGGCGACCCAGCAGGCCTCGGCGGCGCCCGCGTTGAGAGCGAGCTCGCCGCCGTCCCGCTCGCCCAGGGTGAGGCCCTGGGTCACCCGCAGGGCCGAGTCGCCGTCCTCGGTCACGGCGTACCAGTCGTTTCCGCAAGAGTCGCCGGACCGGGCGGGTTCGCCGGACCAGGATGGCTGAGGACGTCGCGTGGACATGTCACCGGCGTGATGGATCGAACGCCGCTATGATCGCGCCCCACTACCCTGCCCTGTCAAACGCCCGTCGCGCCGTGCCGGCGGCGCGGGGCCCAGGGCTACAGCGGCCGCACGTCGCCGGAGCCGGCGGCGCTGCGCTCCAGCCGCGGGTTGCCCCGGTAGCGCACGTCGCCCGAGCCCATGATGTCGACGGACAGGGCCTCCGTGGCCCACACCGACACGTCGCCCGAGCCCATCACGTCGACCTGGACCACGGCGCCTTCGAGGCCGTCGGCGTCGACGTCGCCGGACCCCATCACGTCGATCTCCTGGCGGTCGGCGGCGCCGGCCAGCTCGACGTTGCCGCTGCCGGCGATCTCCACCCGAAGGGCCGCGGCGTCCAGCTCGTCGATCTCGGCGTCACCCGATCCGGCGATGTCGATGGTCAGCGACTCCACGGCCAGGGACGCCAGGTGGACGCTGCCGGAGCCGTTCACCTCGAGAACGAGGCTCTCCGACAGCCAGGCGCCCGCCTCGACGTCGCCGCTGCCGGCGACCTCCAGGCCGCGCAGCTCGGGCAGGGTGATGCGCACCTCGATGGGTCCCTCGGGGCTGCCGCTCCACATGCCGAGCAGGCCGCTGTCCCAGCGGATCGCCAGCGTGTCGCCTTGGCGGTCGGTCTCGATGCGCTCGAGATCTTCCGGCTCCGCCTCGATCGCCACGGCGAAGTCGTCGCCCTGGGTCAGGCGGAGCTTCCCCGGCAGGGCGAACACCACCCGGTCGAAGTCCTCGAGGTCGCGGACCTCGGTGTCCGCCACGGCCGGCCAGGGCGCCAGGCCCGCCATCACGGCGAGCGCCAGGATCGTCGTTCTCATCTCTGCTCCTCGATGCGGTGGTCTGCTCCCACTATGTCGCAGGCCGCGGCGTTTCGGTTCTACCCGGCCGCCGGTGACGGCCCGGCCGTTGGCCCGCCTGCCCGGCGATGCTTTAACATCGGCACCTCGAGAATCGCAAACGGGGCCAGCCATGGCGGATCAGTACGGACATTTCATCGCGGGCAGAGCCGTGCCCGGCGACTCCGGTCGCTTCGGCGACGTCTTCAACCCGTCGCTGGGCGAGGTCAAGGCCCGGGTCGCGCTGGCCAGCTCGGCCGAGGTCGACCGGGCCGTGCAGGCCGCGGCGGCGGCGCAGCCGGACTGGGCGGCAGTGAACCCCCAGCGCCGCGCCCGGGTCATGTTCCAGTTCAAGGCCCTGGTCGAAGCCAACATGGACGAGCTGGCGCGGCTGCTGTCCGAGGAGCACGGCAAGGTCGTCGCCGACGCCAAGGGCGACCTGCAGCGCGGCCTCGAGGTCATCGAGTTCGCCTGCGGCATCCCCCATCTGCTCAAGGGGGAGTACACCGAGGGCGCCGGCCCCCGCATCGACGTGTACAGCATGCGCCAGCCGCTGGGCGTGGCCGCGGGCATCACGCCCTTCAACTTCCCGGCGATGATTCCCATGTGGATGTTCGGCATCGCCGTCGCCTGCGGCAACAGCTTCGTGCTGAAGCCGTCGGAGAAGGACCCGGGCGTGCCGCTGCGGCTCGCCGAGCTGTTCCTCGAGGCCGGGGGCCCGGAGGGCGTGCTCAACGTCGTGAACGGTGACAAGGAAGCGGTGGACGCCATCCTCACCCACCCCGGCATCAGCGCCGTCAGCTTCGTCGGCAGCTCGGACATTGCCCAGTACGTCTACGCCACCGGCACGGCCCACGGCAAGCGCGTGCAGGCCATGGGCGGCGCCAAGAACCACGGCATCGTGCTGCCGGACGCCGACCTCGACCAGGCCGTTTCGGACATCGTCGGCGCCGCCTACGGCTCCGCCGGCGAACGCTGCATGGCGCTGCCGGTGGCCGTCGCCGTCGGCGACGGGACGGCGGACCGGCTGATCGAGCGGCTGGTCCCCGAGGTCGAGAAACTCAAGGTCGGCATCTCCACGGACCCGGACGCCCACTACGGGCCGGTGGTGACCGCCGCCCACCGGGAGCGCATCGAACGCTACATCCAGATGGGCGTGGACGAGGGCGCGGAGCTGGTCATGGACGGCCGCGGCTTCGAGCTGCAGGGCTACGAGCAGGGCTTCTTCATCGGCCCGAGCCTGTTCGACCGGGTCACGCCGGACATGGAGACCTACCGGGACGAGATCTTCGGTCCGGTGCTGCAGGTGATGCGCGCCGACACGGTGGAGGAAGCCGTGCGCCTGCCCTCCCAGCATCAGTACGGCAACGGCGTGGCCATCTTCACCCGCAACGGCCAGGCGGCCCGGGAGTTCGCGAAGCGCGTCAACGTCGGCATGGTCGGCATCAACGTGCCGATTCCCGTTCCCGTGGCCTATCACACCTTCGGCGGCTGGAAGCGCTCCGCCTTCGGCGACACCAACCAGCACGGCACCGAGGGCATCCGCTTCTACACCCACGTGAAGACCGTGACCCAGCGCTGGCCCGAAGGGCAGGAACCGGAGCAGAGCTTCATCATTCCGACGATGCAATGACGCCGCCACGTAGGAGCGGCCTCCCGGCCGCGATCCTCCGGGGCTGCCGCGTCATCCCGATTGCGGCCGGGAGGCCGCTCCTACGGCGGGTCGAAGGACGTACGACGACATGAACACCAACCTCAGCGAAGACCAGCAGGCCATCAAGGACACGGCCGACCGGTTCACGGCCGAAGAGATCACGCCCCACGCCGCCCGCTGGGACGCGGAGCACGTCTGCCCGCGGGAAACCATCGCCAAGGCCGGGGAGCTGGGCTTCGGCGCCATCTATCTGCCCGAGGAGGACGGCGGCATCGGCCTGACCCGGGTGGAAGCGGCGCTGATCATGGAAGCCATGGCCTACGGCTGCCCGTCGACGTCCGCCTACATCTCCATTCACAACATGGCGAGCTGGATGATCTCCCGGTTCGGCAGCCCGGAGCTCAAGGCCCGCTACCTGCCGCGGCTGATCGGCATGCAGGAGCTGGCCAGCTACTGCCTCACCGAGCCCGGCTCCGGCTCGGACGCCGCCGCGCTGAAGACCCGGGCCGAACGCGACGGCGACCACTACGTGCTGAACGGCAGCAAGGCGTTCATCTCCGGCGCCGGCGAGAACGAGGTGTACGTGTGCATGGTGCGCACCGGCGACGAGGGTCACGGCGGCATCACCTGCCTGGTGGTCGACAAGGACACCGACGGGGTCAGCTTCGGCGCGCCGGAGCGCAAGATGGGCTGGCACTCCCAGCCCACGGCGATGATCAATTTCGATGCCGCCCGGGTGCCGGTGGCCAACCGGGTCGGCGACGAGGGTCAGGGGTTCCGCATCGCCATGATGGGGCTCGACGGCGGCCGCCTGAACATCGGCGCCTGCTCCCTGGGCGGCGCCCAGCGCTGCCTCGACGACGCCGTCGCCTACGTCCAGGAACGCCGCCAGTTCGGCCGCGCCATCGCCGAGTTCCAGAACACCCAGTTCATGCTGGCGAGCATGGCCACCGAGCTGGAAGCCGCCCGCGCCCTGCTCTACAAGGCTGCCCAGAAGGTCAGCGACGACGCACCGGACAAGACCCGCTTCGCCGCCATGGCGAAGCTCAAGGCCACCGAGACCGGCTCACGGGTGGTCAACGACGCCCTGCAGCTCCACGGCGGCTACGGCTATCTGATGGATTACCCGGCGGAACGGTTCTTCCGCGATCTCCGGGTGCACGAGATCCTGGAAGGCACCAGCCAGGTGATGAAGATGGTCATCGGGCGATCCCTGCTGGACTGATCGCGACCCCGGTCGCTCAGCGACGATCGAGCTCGGCCCGGATCTCGTCGTGGCGCGCCCGGGTGAGCGGATAGCCGATCAGCGCCACGTAGGCCGCAAGCAGACCGAGCCCGGTGCCGAGGACGTACACCCACAGCAGGCCGTCGAGCGCGGCCTGACTGTTGTCCGGGCCCGGCGCAAAACCCACCACCTTCTCCAGAATGGCGAAGCTGATACCCACTGCCAGCGCGGCACCGAGCTTGTTGGTGGTGGTCAGCAGCGCGAAGAACAGCCCGGAACGCTTGCGCCCCGAGCGCAGCTCGTCGTCGTCGGTGAGGTCCGCCATCATCGAGCGCAGCAGCGTCGGCGCGGCGCCGAAGGCGACGCCGTAGAGAATGGTGAACGCCCACAGCACCGGCACGTTGCCGGGCTCCGCCAGCACCACCAGGGCGAACATCACTCCACTACCGTAGAGCAGCGAGATCTTCAGCGCCGTGTCCTTGCCGACCCGATAGGCCAGCTTCAGCCACAGCGGCATGGCGAGGAAGCCGGCGAGGAAATAGAACAGCAGCGCGATGCTGGCATGGGACGGCAGCAGAAACACGTAGCTGGCCACGAAGATGTACATGGCGCCGGCCACGCCGGTGCCGAAGCCCGACGTGAGGTCCGCCGCGAGCAGGCGCCAGAGAATGGCATTGCGCACCAGAAGCGCGAGCGCTTCCCGCCAGCGCACCGAGGTCGCCGGCGGCTGATGGGTGTCCGGCACGAACATCAGCGTCGGCACCACGGTGAGCGGAAACAGGATCAGGCAGAACCAGCCCATGCTGGCGACCTTGCTGGCCTGATCGTCGCGACCCGTGAGCTCGATCAGGGCGGGAATCGCCAGCACGGCGGTCATGCCGCCGATGACGAAGATCTCGCGCCAGCCGAACAGCCGCGAGCGGTCGTCGTAGGTGGTCGTCAGTTCGGCCCCCCAGGACTGGTGGGCGATGGCGAGCATGGTGTAGCCCACGTACAGGGCGATCATCCAGAACAGCAGGTAGCCGCCGGAGACGGCGTCCGGGTCGGGCATGAACACCGCCCACACGGACACCAACAGGATCGGAATGGACAGCGCGATCCAGTGCTTGCGGCGTCCCCAGCGCGAGTCGAACCGGTCGATGACCAGCCCCATCACCGGGTCGGTGACCACGTCCCAGATGCGCGCCAGGGTGAACACGGTGCCCACGGTCACCAGGCTCAGGCCCAGACCGTCCGAATAGAACGGCGGCAGGTAGACGGCGATGGGCATGCCCATCGCCGCCATGGGAATGGTCACTCCGGAATACGACGCCAGCACCCGGGCCGACAGCTTGCTCATGCGCTCCCCTCCGTTCTCCCCGACCGCGCTCAGCTCATGAGGCGCCAGCCTGCTCCAGCTCCGCCTCCAGACGATCGGCCTCCGCGGCGCGGGGCCGGGACCAGCGCGCTACGGCCTGGTACACCACCGGCGTCAGGTACAGCGTGAACGCGGCCGCCAGACCGAGCCCGGCGAACACCACCCAGCCGATCGCGTGGCGCGCCTCGGCCCCGGGGCCGGACGACAGGATCAGCGGGAGCGCGCCGAGCACCGTGGACACCAGCGTCATGACGATGGGCCGCAGCCGCACCCGCGCCGCCTCGGCCACCGCGTCGGGCACGCTCATGCCACGGTCGCGGAGCTGATCGGCGAACTCCACCAGCATGATGCCGTTCTTGGCCATCAGCCCTACCAGCATGACCAGACCCACCTGGGAATAGACGTTGAGCGAGGTTCCCGTCAGGTACAGCGAGAAGATCGCCGCCGCCAGGCCGAACGGCACGATCAGCATCACGACCACCGCGCTGGTCAGGCTCTCGAACTGGGCAACCAGCACCAGGAACACCACCAGCAGCGCGATGGCATAGGTGATCATGGCGTCCCGGTTGGCTTCCTCCAGGGTCGCCGCCTCGCCCAGGGGAATCAGGCTGATGCCGGGCGGCAGGATGCGGTCCGCCAGGGCGCGGACGTCGTCCACCGCCGACTGCAGGGGATAGCCCGAGATCACCTCGGCGTCGATCTCGATGCCACGGCGCTGAGCGTGGCGATCCAGCTCCGCCGCGACGCCCTCCTCCTTCAGGGTCACCAGGCTGGACAGGGGAACGAGCCGGTCGTCGCCGGCCCGCACGAACAGATTCACCAGATCCGAAGGCTCGTCGATGGCGCCGCCAGGAGCCTCCAGGAAGATCGGCACGGCCTCGTCGCCGACGTTCAGATCCACCAGCTCCTGGCCGTCGATCATGGCCTCGAGGGTCAACGCCAGCTCGTTCAGCGGCACGCCGAGGTCTGCCGCCCGCCGGCGGTCGACCTCCACCGAGAGCTGGGGCTGGGTCGGCTGATAGCCGATGCGCGGCGCCACCACCTGGTCGAGCTCGGTCTCGATGGCGTAGGCGAGTTCCTGGGCCGCCGCATAGATCTCCTCGTACTCGTTGCCGACCAGGGCCACTTCGAACTCGCTGCCGCCGCCGCGCAGGTTCAGGCTGTTGGGGCTGGAGATTCGGGCGCTGGCGCCGGGCATGTTGCCGAGCAGCGGCTCGAGCTCGGCGGCGATCGCCTGCTGACTGCGGCGCTCACCCCAGGGCGCCAGCCGGGCGAGCACCTGGGTGCGGTTGGGATCGTACCGCCCGACGATGGTGTAGAGCGCCGTGGCCTCGCCGGATTCCAGCAGCGGCCACATCACGTCCTCGACGAGGTCCGCCTGGCGCTCGGTGTATTCGAGCCCCACGCCATCGGGCCCGGAGGCGGACACGTACAGGGCGCCGCGATCCTCCTCGGGCAGCAGCTCACGGTCGAGCAGCGGAAACAGCGCCGCAGCGGCGCCGCCGAGCAGCAGCGCGACCAGCGCGCTCGCCAGCGGCCGGCGCAGCACCGCCGCCAGGCTGCGGCCGTAGAGGCCGGCGATGACGTTGCCGATGCCGGCCAGCCGCCGGCTCGACCCGCGCTCGCCGCCGTCTGCGAAGCCGGCCAGCGATGCCGGCACGAGAGACAGCGCGACGAACGAGGAGATGATCACCGCCACCGCCAGCACGATGCCGAACTCACGGAACAGGCGTCCCGCGGTGCCCGGCAGAAACGCGATGGGCACGAAGGCGGCGACCAGCACGGCGGTGGTGGCCACCACCGCGAAGAACACCTGGCGCGCCCCCAGCACGGCGGCGGCCCGGGCGCCGAGACCCTCGAGGCGCCGCCGCTGGACGTTCTCCAGCACGATGATGGCGTCGTCGACGATCAGGCCGGTGGCCAGCACCAGGGCCAGCAGGGTCAGGATGTTGATGGAGAAGCCGAGTATCCAGATGGCCGCCACGGTGCCCAGCAGCGCGATCGGTATGGCGATGCTCGGCACCAGGGTGACCCGCATGGAGCCCGAGAACACCCGGATGACGCCGATCACCACCAGCGTCGCCAGCAGCAGCGAGGTCACCACCTCCCGCACAGAGCCGCGTATGAACTCGGCGTTGTCGGAGATCTTGGCGAGCCGGACCGTGTCGAACCGGTCGTTCAGCCGCGCCAGCGCGCGGTCGACCTGATCGGCGATCTCGATGGTGTTCGAGCCCGCCTGGCGCACCACCTCCAGACCCACGACCCGCCGCCCGTCGAGCCGGCTGAAGGACTGGGCGTCCTCGGGGCCGAACACGACGCTGGCGATGTCGCCGATCCGGGTGCTGCCGCGCACCACCAGCTCCTCGATGGCGGCCTCGGTCACGGCGGACGCGTCGGCCCGCACCAGCAGACTCTGATCCGCAGACCGGAAACTGCCTACCGGCACGTCGAGGGCGGCCTCGCGCAGCACCTCGGCGACGTCGCTGATCGACAGGCCGAAGCTGGACATGCGCA
>MDTD01174753.1_pt1 | contig 10851 bp, 9 predicted proteins | sample 811221 | NCBI WGS metagenome assembly MDTD01 (sample SAMN05326646, study PRJNA326480) | marine metagenome | isolation source: seawater | place: Pacific Ocean: South West | collected 2011
CAATGTCTATTGATGAAATAACGTTTCAGTGTGGATACTTCAGCACGTCTTATTTCATAAGCCAGTTCAAAAACAAGTACAACAACTCTCCCGGACGCTATCGGCTCATGCGATCATAATGCACAGCCCCAAGCATTTCCAGGATAAATCCCGGACACATTCGTTCAATCACGTTTAATCATTAGTGATCATATTGCTAAAACTCATTTTTCTGATTTGACAAAATGAATAAAACACAATAAGTTTATCAGAACATAATATTGTTCCCATTAAGCTCAAAAACTTGAGATGGGAGGCAATACAAAAAAATAACTCACGCAATCAGGCAATAGAAACAGGAGACTTTTACAGTATGAAAATCAAACTCATCAACAGAACAAAAAACACATCTATCGGAGCGGCAGCAATCTTCCTGCTGTTTATGGTCGTCTCCGTTTCGGCGCAAACATTCCAGGTAAAGGATGGAGCATGGCCGTGGAACGACCGGGTAAACCGTTGGAAATTGACCAATGTACCGAAGGCGCTGATATCAGACAAACAACTTCCTCAACAGTCTTGCAGCAGTCGCGGACTGGTGTTTCCGGAAGGCCTGAAAGATGCAGTCATAGGCATTCAGGCCCGCGACGCACGTCGCCTGATCGACGCGCTAAAACTTCCTCTGCGCAAGACCGATTTACACGTGACTATTGCGTCGGCCAATGGAAAAACAAAGTTAAAATATGCAGTATACATCTACCCGAACCCGCCAAAGAAACTTAATGGCAAGGGCAAGATCAATTCCGGCATGCTTCTATTGGGGCTGTCTGCCGATGGAATTAAAAGTACTCCATGCGAAAAATCAACCCCTCCTGAGACATTAAAGGCACCGCCAAAGTCCCTTGCTGAACGTTCCAAGTTTCATCTCTATCTGCTGGTTGGACAATCAAACATGGCAGGACGAGGTAAAGTGGAAGCAGTCGATCTTTCAATAAATCCCCGTGTTTTATTCCTTAACAAACAAGGGCACTGGGCTGTTGCCATTGATCCCATTCACACTGATAAACCGATCGCCGGAGTTGGGCTCGGTACGACTTTCGGGAAAGTGATGGCAGAAAAGAATCCCAACGTGGTAATCGGCTTGATTCCCTGTGCCGTGGGCGGCACATCCATATCGCAATGGCAGAAAGGTGCAGCCCCGGTTGGTCATTGGGGAAAGCTGTATAACAACGCCATTCAACGTGCCAAAATTGCTCAACATGACGGAGTACTGAAAGGTATTTTGTGGCATCAGGGCGAGGCTGATTCCGGTCCGGCAAAGATTGCCGCCTACCAGAAAAAACTCACCGCTCTAGTCGCTGATTTCCGTAAAGATCTGAATGCTCCTGATGTTCCGTTTGTAGCCGGAATGGTGGGAGTATGGGATCCAAAGAAACACGCCAACCGGAAGGCATTCAATGAAAATCTGGCTAATCTGCCAAAGTGGTTCAACAAAGCGGCAGTAGTAAGTTCAGACGGACTGAAGCACAAAGGCGACAAGACCCACTTTAGCAGTGCGGCATTGAGAGTATTCGGCCAACGCTATGCAAAAGGCCTGGAGGAGGCAAACAGCCGATAATCAAGCAAAGGCATTCCCCCACGACTCAATTGTAATATTGTACGAACAACAGCCTTTTGGAGCGGGTCAATGAAAACCGTCCAAAAGGCTGTTGTTTTATTTCTAGCCGATATCCTTCATGAGAGCTCTATTCTTTCATTCAAGTATTAAAACGATTAATACTGCTTTACTTCTCACTACACTGTATTATCGCCCCCTATAATTTTTATAAAATTTTAAATATTTATTTTAAATTAAATTGACTATAAAACAATAATTGAACCTAATACATACATTATTTTGATTATATTTATTTTAATTTTTATATTTATTATATTGACTTTTTTAATTAATATATTATTTTAATATATAGACAAAACTGAATAAAACGGACCGGAAAAATAATGAAGTCAAGTGTAATAGACAAACACCGTTTTCTCATTGACTATATTCGCAGAAACCGGGAAACCTCCAGAAATCAGATCACAAAACATTTCAATATGAATGCAGCGACCGTTGGTAATATTGTTGACCGGCTGTTAAACGAAGAGATCATTATTGAAAGCGACGAAGTAAACGTAAGTGAGAACTCCGGCGCCGGGCGCCCCCCTATTCCATTAAGAATTAATCCTGATGCCGGATATTTCATTGGTATAAACTTTTGCGGGGACAGCTATTTCTCGGTTATAACTGATTTCTCAGGGAAAGCCGTATCGCAAGTCAGCGGCCTCTTTCCCCCTGCTGTAGACAAAGGGAAAGTACTTAGCATCCTGATTGCCGCGGTCCGGGAATTATTAAAAGACTCTTCAGTCCCGAAACATAAGATTGGCGGAATTGGAATAGGTGCTCCTGGAGTGGTCAACTCAAGGACTAACTGTTCTATCAAATACCCCAGAATCAAACACTGGGAAAATATTAATTTTGAAGACTCAATCGGGTCCGTTTTTTCACTGCCTGTTTTTGCCGATCACAACAGCAACTGTTTTGCGGCGGGAGAAGCAAACATCGGAAGCGCGCGCCACTACCAGAACATGGTCGACATTCTTATCCGAACCGGGATTTCCATGGGAATTGCCCGTAATCGTGAAATTTTTTCAATGTCGGAAATAAGCGCCGGTGAGCTGGGGCACATAACGGTTAATCCCAAAGGCGGAAAGTGCTGGTGCGGCAGCAAAGGATGCCTTGAAACTGCAGTCAGCGGCTGGGCATTCAACAAAAAGCTGAAAAAAGCGATGCGACAGGGAATTATCGACAAACTTTATACGTCGGAGGAATTCGCCGGTCTGGCTGCGTCCGGCAACCAGTTTGCGGTTGAGATTCTTGGTGACATGTTTGACCATCTTGGTATTGCCGTGGCAAATGTTATTTCCCTTATGAGACCTGAAGCCGTCGTTATCAATGGATGTTTTAACGCCGCTGACAAACTTATGCTGGCAAGAATAAATGAAATTATCAGCAAAAAGGTCCACAACGATATCAGCACAACTGAAATCATCGTATCACAATACGATGACAGCATTGGCGCATGTGGAGCGGCCCTGATGGCAATTTCACGGTTATACAATCCGTTCTACCATCTTGAGGCGACCGGACAGCAAGTTGAACCGGCAATTATTTAAGGAATAAATCCTGCTTTTAATTGCCTCCGGAAAACAAAATTATTTTCATTTAACTATAAAACTAAAGAAATCATCAGTCATGAATATAAAACACCCACTGCCTGAGATACGCGCAGGAATACTTTTTTTAAGAAGAAAACGCGCCGGATTTGACCCGGAATGGGGCAGACATATAGAACAACTGGTCCGTGATGATTTACAGAAAAGCGACTTTCACATATTCTACCCAGAAGCAAAGATAGTTGATATCCCGTCTTTGCGCGACGCTATCGAAGAGTGTAACAATAATAACTGTCAGGTATTGATAGCCTTACAGCCGACAACCAGTGACGGAAGAATGGGGCCCGTATTGGGGCAGTCCAGCAAAGCGCCGGTTATTTTGTGGGCCACTCCGGAAAAACAGGAAGGCGAAATGGTCAGCGCCTGTTCGCTGGTCGGCACCCATGCATTCGCCGCGACCCTGGCCCAATTGGGGCATCCCTTCGATTTTGTTTACGGCATGCCTGGGCAAAGCGATGTACAGCAAGAACTGGAAGCGGCAATATACCGCTCATACGCATTCACTCAACTAAAGGGATGCAATGCCGGCCTGGTCGGTTATCATGCTCCCGGGTTTATTGATATGCATGTTGACCCGACTTCACTTCGCAATAACCTTGGCACTGAACTTTTCCACATCGGGATAAAAGAATTTACCGATGAAGTATATGCGGTCAGAGACGAAGAGGCTCAAAAGGACGCAGAAAGATTGAGCCAGTACAGTCTTGCGTGTGATCCAGAGATAAGCAACTCAGATATCCTGCTGTCGTCAAAATACTATCTCCATATCAAAAAACTGTTTGCAACCATGCCGTTATCGGCGCTGGGAGTAAGGGAATGGCCCGAAATGTCGGCTGAACACTGGCCGTACCTGGCAATGGCCCGGCTTGCGTCGGAAGGCTACGCAATCTCATGTGAAGGAGATGTGGATGGCGCGTTAAGCTGTCTGGCCGGATATGCCTCCGGCTGCGGAGCATGTTACCTTTCGGACTGGCTCGAGCATGATGAGCACCACATTACCTTGTGGCACGGCGGCGCCGCACCGTTTCAGCTTTGCCAGGGAAATGACGACCAGGTACCGCCCAGAATATCCACATTTTTCAACAATAAAAAACCGGCGGTGGTGGATGCGGAGTTAAAGGTCGGGATGCCGATAACGTTATTCAGGCTGTGGCATTTCAACGGGCAATATCTGTTCACAGCCATCGAAGGTGAAACTGTTCAACCGAAACGCCGCCTTAAAGGAACCAACGGGGTCGGTCGTTTTGACGAAGTGAATGTCAAGGATTATTTCAACTCCATGTTGAAACTCGGCTTTCCGCATCATCCGGTCATTGCGGAAGGACATGTTAAATCGCACCTCTATAAACTGATGGACAATTTAAAGATCGAGTGTATCGACTGACACGCTGGAAAGCCTGCTTCAGACAATACCTTTAAACAGTGATTTACTATTGTTAAAATAGATATTTTCCTGCTGTATATTAGTCCAGTTCGCGGCGACAGTCACATCCTGATGAAAATCGATGCTTGCTTTGATTTCAGAATAATGAACATCAGAACCGTAAAGTATTTTTCTATCGGCATTGGGAAACCAGAGAAAACGCTGCCAGTCGCTCATCGAGAGGTTGGCGCGCCAACCCGGAGTCGAACCTGATAGATCGGCATAGATGTTGTCGAAAATCCTGATCAAGGTCAAAGCGGTCATGTAGTCCTGTATTCCGAGATGGGCAATTATTATTTTCAGCCGGGGAAATCTCTGCGCCACCGCTTCAAGGTGAATACAGGACATGTTGGACGATGATATCTGCTCCAGCGGCTGCGGTTCCGGCAAACATACCACGCCGGTATGGAACAAACACGGCAGGTCATATTCCAAGGCTTTTTGATATATCTCGAACGCCCTTTCATCATCATACCGCATTTGGGGAATATGAAATTTAAGACCTGAAAACCCGCGTTCATATAATTCATCCACTTTTGCCGCCGTATCAACTCCGAGCCTGATATAACCCAGGCCGAAAAAACGATCGGGATGCAGCTTAACCATCTTCTCAACCGCTTCATCATCGGCACAGCTTCCATCATGTGCATGCTTGACAAACAATCCTTTGAATAACGGTCCCAAACCAATAAGAGCTGTTTTTTCAATTTCGTATTCATCCATCACATTAAGCAGGCAGTCAATATAACCGGCCTCCTCTACCAGATGATGATGCATGTCAATTTTTTTCATAACAATATTTCCGGCTGCTGCAAAGTATCTTTATCGGTGTAGATGACAAAGTCATCATGCTGATTGATATAAGTACACGGGTAGTCGTATCCCGGCTGTCCCAGGAGGGTCAAACGCAGAACGGTATTGGCCCAGTCAAGAGAAATGCCGTTGCGGCATGCCAGACGAATCTTTCCTGCCCCAAGGATCTGTTTCATCCCCAGAGTATAGGCTTTGCGCGGAAAACCTTCGAGATTTCCCCCTACCCTTGCCCGGATAGCGTTGATCGTGACTGTGAAGTCGTTCAAGTACACCAGGCGGGGATCGGAATTTTCCACCTCCGGCTCGGGTTCATTGAAAGCAATATGCCCATGAACCCCGATCCCGCCGAAACATATATCGATCCCTCCGACCGAATCAATTATTTCCGCTAAACCGGCGAAGTTATCGCGTCCGGGGAAATACACATGATCATCTTCTACCGCCAACTCCGGGTCGAGTTTATCAAGCCACATCTGTCTCATCTCACCTTGAAAGCTCAAGGGATGAGTTACCGGCAGCTCGCAGCCTGAATTGTCGGCATTTTCATCCATATAGAAAAAATAGCATTTCTTCAGACTGATCTTCTCTTTGTGTACCCTTTCCAGAAAAAACGGATATTGCCCTACCGGTCCGACCGGCAGAATAAACCGCGATGCTTCACCTTTGGCATTCTGAGCGATAATAAAGTCGGCCATGTCATCAGCAATTCGCCGATGTATACCGTCACAATCGTCAAAGACTTCCAGATGCTTTCCGGCGTTTGCGACAATCTCTCTTTCCGGCATTCGCAGCAGTTTCGAGATTTCCTCCTTACGATAATCCAAGGTATTCATAGCATTACTTTCTGACATTTCTTTTCACTCTCTTCTATAGCAAAAACCACTTCATGGGTCTTCATAGCGTCTTCAGGGGAAAATACCGGCGGCTTATTGTTCACGACGCAGTCAATAAACATATTATCCAGTATAGAGTGGTCGTGGACCAGATCATGCAGTGACTGTTTTCCATAATCCTCAACTCTTTTCAAGCCTATTTGAGGCCTGCCCTCCGCGCTGGTAAAATCCTCCTTCATAATCGAAATGGTCTTTGCAAACATATTTACGATCATGGAGCCCTCTGTTCCGATAATTGTATACTCGAACCGGTGACCGTAAACCGGGTCCATATACTCACCTTCCTCCGTGGCGTATGACTTGCTTGAATCGAGTGCGCTTTCCTTAAACCGGTCACAAGCCGGAGCGTGGGAGTCGACAATACTGGCGACCATGCCGTTTTTAAACCCCAGATGACAAAATCCGGTGTCGGGATATTCGTATTCACTACGCAGATTGCGTCGCGGAGTTGTGGCAAAAACCCATTCGACCTCGTCTCCGCTCCAAAATCGCATCAAATCAATGTAGTGACAAGTCTCGATAATCGCCATACTTCTTCCGCCGAAAGCTTCCGTACAGTACCATTCTTTCAGCCACGCGGCACGATAATGAATATAGGATATTGCGCTTAGCTCACCTATTTCACCGGAATCGATGATCTCTTTTACTCGTACGTAAAGAGCAGACTTGCGACATTCAAAACCGACTTGCAGAATAAGTCCTTTTTGTTCTGCCGTATCGATGATCTTCCGGCAATTCTGAGGCTCAAGCGCAATCGGTTTCTCCAGCAATATGTGGCAATTATTGTCCAAAGCCTTCATTACCTGTTCATAATGATAATTGTGCGGAGTCGAAATACACACAGCATCGAGTTTTTCCTTCTCAAACATCTCAAGATAATCTTTATAGCAATTAATGCCGGGAGCTGTTTGACGTGCCAGCTCGAGCTGTTTTTCGTCAGGATCGACAACCGCAGTCAACTCAACCTTATTGTTGTCAACGAGAGATTTTGCATGTAAATAGCCGTTATTGCCAAAGCCGATAAATCCCAGTTTTAACATTTTAACACTCCGTTTTTACAGTGTTTCAATTCCACGTTCCAGAGCATCCTCGCCACGGGAGCTCATCTCGTCGCTGGCCTCTTTCCAGAAATCGAGGATTTCCTGCGGAACTGGAGCATCCTGAAACTTCGCATTGATAAAGGCGTCAGCCATTTCACAGCCCAATTCCTCCGATACGACATCCTCGCCCATGCAAAGACAATTTGCATTGTTAACCTTGCGGATCAGTTCCGCGGTCTTGACTGACTCACAGGCACAGGCCAAAACGCCCTTGAACTTATCCGTGCCGATTGCCGCGCCGGTGCCGCTGCCGCAACAGTTAATTGCCAGTTTGGCAACGCCATCCTGCAGGGCCTTCGCAACCCTCTCACCGATAGCGGGATATTTGACAAATCTATCAATACTATAGCACCCGATATCAATTATTTCATGGCCCTGTGCTTCGAGATGATATTTGACTGCGTCTTTTAGTTTCTTGCCCTTGACGGGGGCACCCATGATAATTTTCATTTTGCCATCTCCCTGCATGCCGCTTTGATGTGTTCAAGTCCAAAACCGTGTTTATCGAAAAGGTATTGCTCTGTTGCTACTTCTCCAAACTGATCCGGGATACCGAGACGTTTAACTCTGGTCGGACAGCTTTCACTTAGCGTTTCGCAGACTGCGCCGCCAAGGCCGCCGATAATATTCTGATTTTCCACCGTAACCACGCCGCCGGTTTTACCAGCGGATTCGATCAATGCGACTTCATCGAATGGTTTAACGCTTGGATAATGCAGCAGTTCAACGCTGATGCCTTCAGTCTTGAGTTCTTCCGCCGCCTGTTTGGCGAAGGCGGTCATGTAGCCGGTGGAAACCAATGTGACATCGGTTCCTTCGGTGATTTTAACCGCTTTCCCATGCTGGTATTCATAACTTTCGTCGAATACCGGAGTAACAGTCGGGCGAACCAGCTGCATATACATGCCGCCGTAAGTTTCCGCCATATACTTCATCATGCCTTTGAGCTCATATACATCGCATGGACTCAAAACCTGCATATTCGGCATAGCGCGCATTATCGCCAGGTCCTGGAGGCACATGTGGGTGCCGCCGTTGGGCCCCTGGGTTATGCCGGGAGCGGTTCCGACTATCTTGACATTCAGGTTTGCATAGGCAACACTCAGGGTAATTTGATCGTAGACCCGGCGTGACGCAAAACAGCTGAAGCTGGCGCAGAATGGGATTTTGCCGTCCGCCGCAAGTCCGGCCCCAATACCGATCATGTTAGCCTCAGCCACTCCGGCATTGACAAAGTTGGAGGGATGTTTGGACAATACGGCCGGATTAGTGCCGGAAGCTTTGCTCAGGTCCGCTTCAAGACACATTACATTCGGATTGGCCTCTATCAGTTCATTCAGTGTCTCAGCATAAACTGCACGCATTTCTTTTTCGTGTAATTTCATAATAATAAATCCTCAATATGGAAGTTCGTATTTACCGCTGGCCACGGATTCCAGAAAACCTTTATAAGCGTCTTCATCCGGGACTTTGATATTATGGCTGCCCGGGGTGTCCTCGACACTGGAACAATCTTTTGCCTTGGTAGTGTGCATTACAACCATCGTCGGTTTACCGTTGTGCAGTTTCCTGCCGCGCTCCAGCGCATTGTATATCTCCTCCCAGTTATGACCGTCCGCCTCAATCACGTTCCAGCCGAAAGCACGCCATTTGTCAGTCAATGGCTCCAGGTCGATGACTTCATGGGTAAAACCGTCTATCTGAAGCTTATTGTAATCACAAATGGCGATCAGGTTGTCCAGTTTTTTATGTGGTGCGAACATCGCCGCTTCCCAGTTCTGCCCTTCATTAAGTTCACCGTCGCCGACGATACAGAAAACATGATTTCTCCGGCCATCAAGCTTTGCGGCAAGCGCCATACCACACGCCGCCGACAATCCCTGTCCAAGTGAACCAGTAGTCATATCGATCCCCGGCACACTTCTGGCGTCGGCATGGCTCGGCAGTTTAGTTCCGTCATCGTTCAAAGTCTTGAGCCATGACTTCGGAAAGAAACCTTTATAAGCCAGGACACAGTAAAGCACCGGCGCGGCATGACCTTTGCTCAAGACCAGACGATCTCGTTCCGCCCATTGCGGATTTTCCGGATCGATGTTCATAACCCGGTAATAGAGAGTTACGACGGTTTCGATGAGCGAAACAGCTCCACCGAGATGTCCTGATCCGGCCCGGCAAATCATGTCGGTAATGACATAACGCAGTTCATTGGCCAGATGATCAAATTCTTCCTGATTAAATTTCTCAGACATTTTGTTTCCTTTTTTTTTGCCTATAATATTTTTATTTAGTTTTTATTGTTACTTTCAACCATTCTTTCATTACGCCCCCAGCTTTCGATAAATATTCCGTAGATCATCAACCGTCACCGCCTTGGGATTGTTGTTCATCAGCGGATGAAAACTTGCCTCGATTAATTCTTCAACCGCATCCTCGGGAATTCCCGCGTCGCCCAAAGTCAAGGGCAAGCCGCCTTTGGCTTTCAGGAAAGTTATTTTTGATACCATGCGGTCAACAGAATCAAATCCGCAGTATTGCGCAAATTCTTCCATGCGGCCATCCATGTATGGAGCATTCAAGCTGATTGATCCTTCCATCGTAAAAGCGCAAGCAGCTCCGTGCGGCATATGGAATTTCTGCGACAACGGAAACGAACAAGCATGCATAATCGCGTTTTTTGGAACCTGGAACGCCATTCCAGCCAGCAGCGCGGCGTAACTCAATGCCTCACGACCAACTTTATCAGAGGGATTATCCAGAACCTTTTCCAGGTTGGCGAAAATAAGCTTTGCCGCTTCCTTAGCCATCATATCACACAACGGCAGATGATTCTTTGACCAGTATCCTTCAATAGCGTGACTTAAAGCGTCGAGAGCGGTCATGGCTGTAACTTTTACCGGGACCGTCAGGGTCAATTCCGGATCGACAAACGCGATTTTCGGATAAAGCGGAATCCCGGCAATCGGTCCCTTAAAATCCTTCTCAGGATCATCCAGAACCGCAAAAGGGGAAACTTCCGAGCCGGTTCCGGCAGTAGTTGGAACCGCGATCAGCGGTAGGCGTCCTCCCTCAACCTTTTTGCCACCGGTGTGGTAATCACAGATCGAGCCGCCGCCGTTGGCAACCGTAAAACAGGCCGCCTTTGCACAATCGATAACGCTGCCGCCGCCGATCGCGATAACTACGTCCGCATGCTTGTCAACAATCATCCGGGCCAGGTCATCGACATTGTTTACAGTCGGGTTGGGCTGAACCTCATCGAAGACTCCGGCGTCAAGCGAACAAGTGACCTCTTTAACTTTCGGCAACGCGCCAATTACCTTGTCAGTGACAACCAGACAATTTGCCACGGAACAGGCCACTGAATCTTTTA
>MDTD01001256.1_pt1 | contig 10849 bp, 9 predicted proteins | sample 811221 | NCBI WGS metagenome assembly MDTD01 (sample SAMN05326646, study PRJNA326480) | marine metagenome | isolation source: seawater | place: Pacific Ocean: South West | collected 2011
AGGTGATACCCTTGGAATATGTCATAAAGTCGTGGAGTGTGAAAAATTCCATGTTATATCTCCTTAGATTAATGCTCTTCTTTGTATTCGGGATGTTCGTAAAGTATGGGCATTTTTGCCGTGATGAACCGGTATACGGTGATCCCCACAAACACGATGAAGATCGTGACGCCGATTTCAGGAATGCTGGGAAAGTAGCGGTCCGCAGCCGGCAGATGGTAGTTGAAGGCGATCATCGAAATGTTGAAGCGGTTCAGCACGATACCCAGAACGGTCCAGGCGGCGGCAATGCGGATGAGTTTCAGTTTCTTTTCCCTGGCCCCTACCGAGTAGAGAATGGCGGGAAGAAGAACGAAACCGATGATTTCAACCAGGTACCAGGCGCCCCAGCCGGTGCCCAGGTAATGCCAGTTGTTGTCCACGGCTAACCCAATGACTTTTATGCCCAGATAACCCATCATGATAAAGGATGCGGCTTTGCCGAATCCCAGGACCACGCCGTCGGCTTCGGAAAGGTGTGTGTCGTCCATCTTGTGGTGGAGCCACTTATGGGCCAGGCTTCCTTCAAAAACCACCATGGACAGCCCGGCAAAGATGGCCGAGATGAAAAAGTACACGTGCAGGTAGCCCGAATACCACAAGGGATGGAGTTTGGATGGTGCGATCATGAACAGGGCACCCAGAGAACTTTGGTGCAGAGTGGACAGGATTACGCCGAAGATGGTGAGCAGCAGGGTCAGTTTTACCACGATCCTGCGCAGGTTTTTGAAGCCCAGCCATTCAAAGGCTGCCGGTGTCCATTCGATGAACAGAACGGTCAGGTAAAGAAATACGCACAGGCCTACTTCAAAGAGCAGGGAGGAGGTGCCCTGGGAGACAAAGATGGGGTAGGGCAGTTTCCAGGGGCGGCCAACGTCATAGTGCAGGGCAAATACCACCAGGGCATAGCCCAGGAAGGCGGTCAGGATGGCCGGCCGTACGGCGGAGTGAAACCGCTTCAGGCCGAAGATGTAACAGGCGGCTGAGGTGGTAAACCCGCCGGCTGCCAGGGCAACACCGCAGAGCAGGTCGAACCCGATCCACAGACCCCAGGGGTTGTTGTTGTCAAGGTTGGTGACGGCGCCGATGCCCCAGCCAAAACGCGCGATGGTCAGGACAAGACCGACACCTAAGACCACTGCCGTAAGGATATTGAACGGCGTGAACCAGTTATAGGGTTGGTTGCTGTTGTTTTCCATTATTTGTCCTCCTCTTCGCCGGACGCGGCGTCAGCAGGGTCAGCGTCACCTTCTTCGGACGCTTTGGCTTCTTCCTCAGCTTTCTTGGCCGCTTCTTCAAGTGCTTTTTTGACTTCATTGGCCACGGCAGTCTGCTGTTCTTTTGTCATCTTGTCTTTCAACTGCGCCAATTGTTTGTTCATCTCTTCGGTGGCGGTGTCAATGGCGTCCTGAACAGCCGTTTCCTGCTCTTCCTTGGCGATTTTGTCCTTGCGTTTGGCAATGGCGTAAACCCCTGTGAGGAGGACAGGCCAAAGGCCCACAACGATGGGTACGGAGGCAAGCGCCCCTGAGGTCAGTTCCGGAGCGGACGTGGTGCCCAGATCTTCTCTCATGCCGATTTGATCAAAGGGGACACCTGCGATATAGAGCCAGGATGTACCACCCATCTCATGTTCGCCGTATACGTGCTGGATGTACCGGTCGGATTTCTCTGTAATCCGGGTCCAGGCAAGCTTGACAAGATCCGATCTCTTGCCGAAAATCAGGGCTTCCTTGGGACAGATTTCCACGCAGCCCGGAAGCTTTCCCTCAATGATTCTGGGGTGGCACAGGGTGCACTTGGTTACCTTGGGGGTGAGCGGGTCGTTGTATGTGTACGCCGGTACGTTAAAGGGGCAGGCCACCATGCAGTAGCGGCAGCCCACGCAGAGGGATTCGTCGTAGATGACGGCCCCGGTTTTATCTTTTTTAAAGGCCTTTACAAAGCAGGCCGATGCACAGGCCGGTTCCTGGCAGTGGTTGCACTGGGTTTTTGCAAACACGCCGTTGAACTTGTTGACCACCGTGTATTCTGCCTCGTCGGTCCGCCGTCTTTCATCTAAAACCGTCAGGTCGTCAAACGGCTTTTCCGGTTTGCCAAGTTCGTTTACCGTGTTGCAGGCCTCTTCGCATTTCCGGCAGCCGATGCATTTGGTGCTGTCGTGGAGCACGCCAAAGCTGTCGGGATAGCCTTTGAAGTCTTTGTTGGATGCGGCATGGGCTAAGGCCCCCACACCTGTTGTGGTTCCTAATGCAGCCGTTAGGCAGCCAAGAAACTTTCTTCGGGAAATAGCCATAAATCCACCTTTATTCTTCTCTTATATAGATTCTTTTATTTTTTCTCATGGCATTTGGTACAGTCCGTGGGCAGCACGCTGGTCACTTCCATTCTTTGGTGACAGGTGATGCACTGGCCGTGATATGCCCCTTTCAGACCCGGTTTGCCGGTGGCCGTGTCAGGCAGCTTGGCGTGACAGGACGCACACTTGGGTGGGGTCATGGTGGCCGGACTGTTGTGGTGGCAGCCCATGCACATGGTCAGGTCGTTCTTGTGGAAGGCCGTGGCCATGGTATTGTTTTCCACCTTTTTGAAAATCGCCTCTACTATCTTGCGGTGAGGCAATTCACTGGGCTTGTATTCGGCTTCGATGGTATTGATGACAACGGTTTCAGGAATGTCTGCCAGATTCACTTTTGTGTAAGACCTGCTGTCCATGGCTGCTTTAGCTAAGGTGCCGGCAGCCTGGTCATCGTTGAGAACGGCAGCGGACTCAGATTTTACATCCACGGCGTGACAGGACGCACAGTCCTGGTCCCGGGTGGGTTTTTGGGGCATCTGGGCATGGCAGCCCGCACATTCTTTGGCCGCTTTCTTTTCATTGTGGCAGCCGATGCAGCTCTGGGATGCGCTACCCTTGTGCATGGCGTCCGTAAGTTTGACATAACCGCCCTTTTCCTCGCCTTTGACGGTGTGGCAGGAAACGCATTTGTTCAGGGTTTCATGGTGGCAGACCTTGCAGCTCTGGTTGGCTGTCTCGTGGGCCTTATGGTCAAAGGGAACGGCATTCATATGCTGGGCGATGAGTTTGCTGTTTTCCTCGTCATTTTGTCCCAGTGTCTCCCAGCCGGTGAGCAGCGCCTGGTCGGGCTGGTTCCGGTCAAGTCTGGGGATATCCGTGTTGGCTTTAATAACTTTTTGTTTTTCAAGGGAGTGGCAACCGGCACAGTCCACAGGTCCTGCGTCCTTGTTGTTTTCCGCCATGGTGGTATGGCAGGCCACACAGGAATCGTGGGCGGCGTTCCGGCCGGAGCGGATGCCGTCAACAGCGGTTTCTTTGTGGCAGTACACACAGGCAGACTCTTTCCCTTTTTCATAAAAGGTGGTCTTTGCCTTCATGTTGGCACTGTGGTGACAGGCGTTGCAATTGGTTTCCTCATTTTTGATGCCGGACCGGATGGTTTTGGCCTTTTCGTGGGTGAAGTGCAAGGAGCGGTCAAAGTTGATGGCCGTCCATGAGGATCCTGTTTTGGGATTGGCATTGTGGCACACCCGGCACTCGGCTTCCATGGGGCCTGTGGCGTCTGCCTTGCCTTTCATTTCGGAATGGCAGGCTACGCAGTTTTCATGGTAAAGATCCATGAAATCGTTTTCTGCCGTATCCTCGGTCCGTTTGAATTTGAATACGAACCTGTCATCCTTTTTGTCGTGGCACTTGATGCACTGCCCTTCAACGGCTTCGGTATGCAGGTCATGTTTAAACATAACCTTGGGCATATCCTTGTGATCCGGAGAGGATGGAATATCAATGACAAGAATATCCGGCCGCAGATCAGTCGGCGCCTCATTCATGCTCACACTGGCAGCTACAATAAAAGGAAATAAAAATAAAAATGCTGTTGTTCCCAACAGCAGCCCTAAAGATCTTTGTTTTAACATAACCCGATCCCCATGGTTTGAATATGGATGTTTATTTGTTTTTTTCCGTCTACGACGGAGAATTGTCCGTCTACACGGATAATTTCCTACTAATTTTGTAGGAATTTTTTAATCGATATTTGAAAGCTTTGTCAATAGAAAAAAAAAGAAATGCCCCGGGCTAACCTCCTTTTTTTACAAGTAATCATTAGTAATCGTTTTGTGACCGCTGTTCAGTTTGCAGGTTTTGTGTTCTTGTTTCAAGGTGAAGGTGTCGCTAAGTGGTCTTTCCTAAACGGCTTTCTGGTCTGACCTTTTATGGCGGGATAGATTAGCGTTTGCGAAATTTCGCAGGCGGTTCCTGTTATTCCAGAAAGGGCAACTCCGGAATCGGCAGCAATTTTTTTCCCGGACCGAGGCAGACCAGTTCCAGCGTGCAGGTCACGGCAGGTTTTTCTTTGCCGGGACGCCAGGCTTCGTGGGTAAAAATCACCCTGTAGGGACCTTCTTTGGTCCAGGTGGAGCGGATATCGAGAAGATCCCCGAAAACCGCACCGTCATGATAGCCTATGTTGGCCTTATACACAGCGAAGCCGGTTTGACTTTCGTGCCACATATTTGCCAGGACATCCACGCCGATGATCTCCTCCCTGGCCCGTTCAAAATATTTCAGGTAGTTGGCATGGTAGACCACACCGGAGTGGTCCGTATCTTCATAGTATACCCGGGCTGAAAAATGGTGTGCGCCTGATGTCAAAGTGCTGCTCCTGTTATGGGTTTTCTATACTGTTAACTTGTAAGGGTGCCCATTATAAAGGATAAAACTGTTTTGACAAGGGGTGTATCAAACGGGCCGGCTTGACAATGATTCCCCAGCCGGGGTAGGTTAAATCCATCCCAAGCACTTATCCATACGGAGGTTGTCATGACCGATCACACCCCAAGGTTGCTGGACGCCCTGGATGCCTTTGAAGAAGGAATCTACATTATCAACGAAGATTATACGGTGGAATACATGAATAAATTCATGAGCCGCCTCTTCGGTGACGGGATGGGAAAGAAATGCTATGAAGTGCTGACAGGCTCCGATGTGCCCTGCACCTGGTGCCGGCACAAAGAGGTGTTCGAGGCCCAGGAAACCCACAGGGGGGAAGTGTTCATACCCACCGTGAACAAAACCTTCGCCCTGACCGAGCTGCCCGTCCTGAACCGGGACGGTACCCGGTCCAAACTCTCCATCTACCGGGATATTTCAGATATGGTGGCCCAAAAGGCCAAGCTCAAGTCCTCTATGGCCAGTTATCAGCGGCTGTTCACCCACGTGGGCTGCGGGGTGTTTATCTCGTCCAAGGAGGGGCGGTTCCTGGATGTCAATCCGGCGCTCCTGGAAATCCTGGGGTATCAGGATAAGGATGAGTTCCTCGCCCTGGACCTGGCCACGGATGTTTATCTTCGGCCCGAAGACCGTCGGCAGTACCGCCGGAGCATTGAGAAAAAAGGACAGGTGGTGGATTACGAGGTGCGGTGGCGGCACAGGGACGGCCATATCCTTCACGTGATGATTACCTCCAACGTTCGATATGATGAAAGCGGAGAGGTGCTGGGGTATGAAGGCATTGTGGTGGACCGCACCCAGCGCAAGCATAACGAGGATCAGCTCCGGGAAGCCCATGATTTTATGGACAGGATCATCTCCTGTTCTCCCAATGCCATCATGACCATGGCCATGACCGGAGAGATCAAACTCTGGAATGCCGGTGCCCAGGAAGTCTTCGGCCCTGAGGCCGAAGATGTCGTGGGCAAGATGAATATCCGGGATTTCTTCGGGGACGCTGTCACAGCCAATGTGCTGGACATGATGCGTGATCCCAAGTTCGGGGGGAAGGGGCGGCTCAACTCCTTTTCCCAGACCTTTACCCGTGGGGACGGAAAAGCCATAGAGGGGAACTTGTCCGCAAGCATCATCTACGATGAACGGGGCGGGGAGCTGGCCTGGGTGGCTATTTTTGTGGACCTGCGGGATACTCTGCGGACCGAGCGGGAGCTGTCCGAAGCCCGGCAGCACCTGCTGCAGTCAGAAAAACTGGCCGCCATGGGGCGGCTGACCTCCCAGATCGCCCATGAACTGAACAACCCTCTTTTCGGCATCATGAATACCCTGGAACTGATGAAAACGGAGATCCCCAAATCCAACAAACGGCGCAAACTGCTGGATATGTCACTCTCCGAAACCATGCGCCTGGCCGATATGCTCAAAAAGATGCTCTCCTTTTCAAAGCCGGATCAGGATATAAGGGTGGAGCTGGACATCCATACGGTGTTGGATGAGTTGCTTTTGCTCTATGAAAAACGGTTCCGGGAGAACAGTGTAAAACTGATCCTCAACCTCATGGAGGCACCTGCCAAGATCATGGCATCCAAGGATCAACTGCGGCAGGTCTTTATCAATCTTTTTTCCAACTCCATTTACGCCATGCCGGACGGCGGGGAGCTTAAGATCCGCACTGCGGCGACCTCGTCCACGCTGCAGATCTCGGTGGAGGATACAGGTACCGGCATAAAGCCCGAACACATCGGCAAGGTGTTTGACTCCTTTTTTACCACCAAGACCGACAGCGTTCAGGGGGTGGGGCTTGGCCTTTCCGTCTGCTACGGGTTCATCAAAGATCATGGCGGAGATATCCGAGTCTCTTCACGGGAAGGGGAGTGGACCCGGTTTGATATATCCCTGCCCCTGCTTTAGCCCTGATATCGGTGCTGGGCAAGGGTTATACAAGTCTGGCGAGGCTGAACCCGGCCCATACCGCCAGCAACCCTGCGGTCAGCTGGATGAATATGTTCAGGGCGGCAAGACCCGGCTGGCCGTTGCGCAGGAAAAAAAAGAGTTCGAAGCCAAAGGTGGAAAAGGTGGTGAATCCCCCGAGAAAGCCGATAAAAATCAGGGCGCGCATTTCAGGGGTAAATATATCCCGGGTTTCGGCAATCCCTCCTAAAAGTCCGATGGCAAGGCAGCCCGTTACATTCACGGTGATGGTGCCCAGGGGCAGCCAGGCCTCTTTGATCATCGACAGATAGGTTTCATACACCAGGTATCGGCAGATGGCCCCGAGCCCGCCGCCTAGGCCCACCATTGCTATTTTAATCATGTTCTTTTTCCTGTATGCGTTGGGCGATATCGCTCACTTCACCGGCCGTTAACCGTCTTCTAAGAGAAAAGCTTAGGGTTTTGATCTCCAGTGTAATTCGATCGATGTCTTCTACATCGAAAGTGATCTTGTGTTGGTTCATGTATTTTTTAACCAGGTGTTTGCCGCACAGCGGGTTTAGAAAAAAACGTTCTTCGGATGTATTCCCGAACTTTCCATCTGCGTGGGTGCCGGCCACATGGGTGGCGCAGGCAGAGCCAAAGACGGGGAAGCTGGGCGTCAGCAGACTGTGCCCTGCCTGTTTTTTAACAATGTCGTTCACATATGTGTAATATTCCAGGGCCAGGGCCTTATTTTCCGTATTAAGGTTCAGAGTTGGGCCTTGGTCTTTTAATAGGGTTGCTGTGGAAAAAAGATCTGCGATGCCGTTGCGCTCACCGATGCCTATAGCGGTTGCTTCAATCAAGTCTGCACCAGCCATGGCACCTGCCACCGTATTGGCCGATGCCATCCCCATGTCGTTGTGGCAGTGTATGGAAATTGATTTGTTCCCAGCCAGCATACGCGCAGCCTCTATTTTTTTTGTCACTTGGTAAGGAATCATGATGCCTGAGGTGTCCGGCAGGGATAGAATGTCCAGGCCGCGAACCTTGCTTAAGATCTCAATGGATGCCTTGAAAAAATTCTGTGCAGTCCGGCCCATATCCAGGATCGCCAGGGATATAAGTGCTTCCGGTTGTGTTTTTCTGATATAGGCCGACAGCGCCGCCATCTCATGGGCTGTTTCTTTCAGGTGGTCAGCCCCGGCATCCCCCAGGTGGACGTGGAAATGAAAATCCCGGATACCGGTATCCAGCATGATCCGGGCATCGGGCATCCACATCCGGCCAAGGGCGGCCACCCGGATCGGCCAACCCTTGTCCTTTGCCCGGACAGCCAGCTTTTTAACCATTTCGGCTTCCAGGGGGTGGGCCGACGGATAGCCGGCCTGGCAGACATCAACTCCCAGTTGCGCCTGGTATTCAAGGATCTTCAGCCGCTGCTCCAGGCTGAACACCAGGCCCTGGTACTGCATCCCCTCCCGGATCGTCTGGTCAATGATCCGGATGGTAGCAGGTGCTGTTAAGGAATCAGATGATTTTTCCATACCTTTCCTCAATTTTTATACCGTTCCTTGGGCGGATTAAAATAGCCGTGGATCAGCCCCGGGAATTCATCCCGCAGGCTCTGGATAAGGGTGGCCATACCCAGGGGCCTGCCGCCCGGTTCAACCTCAGCCATCAGTCGGTTGTACTGGAGAGGGTCGTAGTTCAGGTTCCGCCACTGGATCATATTGATATCGTGGTCCCTTATAAACTGGTGGAGTGCTTCGGCTTCTTTTTCAGAGTCCGTGACACCCGGGCAGTTCAAATAATTGATGGATACAAATTTACCCCGGCCCCGTGCGGTATCGATGCTCCGGAGAACCTCTGCCCAAGTGTAGGATTTGGGACGGAAATACGCCGTATACGTGGCCGGCCGGACTGAATTCATGGAAACCCGCATGGAATCAAGGCCGGCATCGCTAAGTTGTGCCACATGATCCGGCAGGCTGCCGTTGGTATTCAGGTTAATGGTGCCCTTGTCGGTCTTTTCCCGGATCATTCGGATTGCAGGCTCAATGGCGGCGAATGCGGTGAGCGGCTCCCCCTCGCATCCCTGGCCGAAACTGACCACCGGCTTGGCAACATGGGAGATGTGCTCCAGGGACACCTGGGCGATTTCCTCCGGGCGCGGTGTGAAGGCAATCCGGTCCTGGCAGGCGCACAGGGTGGTATCCTTTTGAAGGGAGATACAACCGATGCAGTTGGCATTGCATACCGTTGAGGTGGGGAGCGGTGCTTCATAGCGCCTGAGAAAGAAGTTTTTCCCCGCAGGGCAACCGTAGTTGAGGGCGCAGTTTTCCAGGTGGCGCATGAGCCGGTTGTCCGGATACTGGTTCCGGAGGCGGTTTACGCCTTTGACCACCCCTTCTCTTGGCATCTGGCGCAGATCCTGCCGGGGTTCGGTTTCCACCTGCACGGCCGCAGATCTGAAGTCCTTGCTGCCGAAACCCACCGCCCCGTATGAAAACAGGGGCAATGGATCGTTTATACCCGTATCATCATAGGCACAGAATTGGCGGTTTACAAAGCCGGGGGAGTTGAATACGGCCACGGGAAAGATCTGTTCGCCCGGATCATAGGGGTTGGACCTCAGTGTTTCGAACTGATCTTTGAATACGTTGTAAACCACCGGTGCCCGGTGGGGAAGCATCATAAGCTCGCTGCCGTACGGCATATCCACTGTGGCGGCCTTGGTGAGGATGGAACGTTCCTCCCCGGCGCATCCTGCAGCGCCGTACCCTTCCAGTTCGAAGATGTCTCCTTTCGCGTTGGCCACCACTGCGGTCAGGATCTGTTTGTTGATGTATGCGATGCTTCCTCCTGCAAACTAAGGTTTTTCGTCAGGGTATACCATGAATGGTGCAAGGTTCTCAATATGCCGACCGGACCCTGATCCACCATCAAGGTGCCACCTGCCGCGTTACCTTCGGTCGCTCCTCCCTGCGGAGTATGGCTTATACACCTCACTCGTCGCTCCTTGGTGCCTTGCATCTGGCACCTTGCTGGCGGTCAGGGGAAGAAGTCAACCCGTATAATTTTTTAATGTTTTTTAAATTATACTGTGAAATTGAGTCTGATTTATCACGGTCTGACATTTTTTTTAATAAAACCAATATCGTTCGAGTTCCCTGCCAGGCAAGGAATTCGGAAAAATTCGAAATGCAAATTATACTTATTATAGTTATTTTATTTATTATAAGCGCTTGACAATCGGAATTCTTTATAATAGCTATAAAATCTATAATCCCATAACAGCCAAATCTAAGGAGGCATTATGGAAGACACGTTGACTGTATTTACGGCGAGCAAGTACTGCAATGTATCGTCTAAAACCATCATCAACTGGGTGGAGGCCGGCCATATCAAGGCCTACAAGACGGTGGGCGGTCACCGTCGCATCCAGAAAGAGGATCTGGAGTCCTTCATGCGCAAGCAGGGGATTCCCATTCCCAGCGAAAAGGACGACAGCGGAAGGAAAAAAATCCTGGTGGTGGATGACGACATGATCATTGTGGAGTCCATTGTTCAGGCCCTGGAGGAAGATGAGTATGACTATGAAGTGGTCTCGGCGTCCGACGGTTTTGAGGCCGGATTACAGGTCAGCCACTTCCATCCCGACCTGGTGATCCTTGATATCATGATGCCGGACATCAAAGGGTACGAGGTCTGCAAAAAAATTAAAACCAGCCCGGAAACCAGCGACACGAAGATTATCGTGCTGTCTGCCTACCTGGACGATGAAAAATTTGCCCAGATGAAAGAAAACGGGGCAGATGTCTGCTTTTCCAAACCCCTGCCGCTTCCCCAGCTCAAAGAAGAAGTGGCTAAATTGCTTGGAGTAAAATAAAAAGGAGGCAGATCATGAATTTAAAGGAATCTTTAGAGAAGAAAAGATTTGTGGTTACCTCTGAGATTCAGGCCCCGCTGGGTGATGAAGAACCCGAATCCCTGATTCAAAGCTTAAGCAAAATCAGAGGACGGGTGGACGGGGTCTCTGTCCAGGAAACCGAACTTGAAGGTGTGGTGGGCGATAACATCCGGACCTGTGAACTTCTCAGGGAGAACCGGTTTAACGCCATCTACCAGACCACCACCCGGGATAAG
>MDTD01133167.1_pt1 | contig 10849 bp, 7 predicted proteins | sample 811221 | NCBI WGS metagenome assembly MDTD01 (sample SAMN05326646, study PRJNA326480) | marine metagenome | isolation source: seawater | place: Pacific Ocean: South West | collected 2011
CCTTACGCATTGAAAACCCCTTAGCGGCAAAACGACCACATCATACAGCTCGGGCCAAACGCATTATCTTTCTGTTTATGCAGGGTGGCCCCAGCCAGGTTGATACGTTTGACTACAAAACGATTCTTGAAAAACGTCATGGCGAAAAGATGCCATTTGATGATGCTCGCACGATTGCCAATACAGGTAAACGCGGTAGCCAACAGAGTTTAATGCAGTCGCCATGGAAGTTTCGACAGTATGGTGAATGTGGCCAGCCAGTCTCAGAGCTCTTTCCCGAAATGGCTCATCATGTCGACAAAATGTGTATGATCCATAGCATGCATACCGAGGGTGTGGCGCATGGGCCGGCGACGCTGTTTCTACATACCGGCGCGACAAATTTTGTACGGCCTTCGATGGGTTCCTGGATTAGCTATGCTCTGGGAAGCGAAAATGACAACCTTCCGGCGTTCGTTTCTATTGCTCCGTCCCCGGGAAATGGGGGAGCACGGAATTACGGCAATGCCTTTTTACCGCCGGTTCATCAGGGAACGACACTCGGTAGCGCCGGACGCAGTGCCGACGAAGCCAAAGTGAAAAACCTGGTCAATAAGTCACTGACAAAACAGCAACAGCTTGAGCAATTTGAACTGCTACGTGCGATCAATCAGGATCAGACATCTGATGCAGACGGTGATAAAGAATTGGATGCTGTCATTAGCTCTTATGAACTGGCCTGGAGATTTCAGAATAATGCTCCTGAAATTCTGGATGTGTCCAAAGAAACGGAAGCCATTCAAAAGTTATATGGAGTCGATCAGAAGGAAACCAGAGATTTTGGCACGCAGTGTCTGATGGCTCGCCGACTGGCTGAGTCAGGCGTGAGATATATTCAGGTCACGTATGGCGATGCTGGTGCGAATCCGTCCTGGGATCAACATTCGAACCTGCCTGAGCACGCCAAACATGCGAAACGCGTTGACAAACCGATTGCCGGTCTACTGCAGGATTTGGCTCAACGAGGATTGCTGGAAGATACGCTTGTCTGGTTCGGGGCTGAGTTTGGACGTACGCCTTACTCGCAAAATAATGGTACAGGGCGAGATCATAATCCCAATGGGTTCACAACATGGCTCGCCGGAGGCGGAGTGAAAGCAGGGTTTAAGTACGGTGCTACCGATGAATTTGGTCATAAAGCGGTCGAGAACAAAACGCACATGCATGATCTTCATGCAACGTTGTTGCACCTGCTCGGAGTGGACCACAAGCAATTAACTTATCGTTACTCCGGACGTAACTTCCGTCTGACCGATGTGCATGGTGAAGTCGCTGAGGGAATCCTCAGCTAACAGCTTCTATTGAGCTGCGTTATTCTGCTTCAGTTTTTGAAGCATGACTTTTATCTCTTTCCAGCCTTTGATCGTGACAACGACGGCAACAATGGAAAAGATTCCCAATGCGCCATAGAGTAAGGCCATCCAGGAATTGAACCAGACTGAGTAATTAACAGGGGGTTCAGGCATCGCTTGATTGCTCCTCTTTGCAGTTGGGACGATCGGGTAAGGCTAAAGAGCAGGTAATAAAGGAAAGGGTGGTCAGCCCCAGACTGAATAGCCCTACGACTGAGGAAGTTACTTACTGCTGCCAGTATTTGACATCGATGGTGGCTACTATAGCAATGAGGGCAATACAACCATGTCGCATTGGTTCGAGTCCCAGCAATGCTGTTGCTCCGACTAACAAAGCCACCATGGCTCCGCGACGACTTGCTTTGCTCCAGTAAAGTCCACCCACCAGCACGACGACTGCGCCGGTTGCATAGATCGAACCGGTGATTACCATGTAATCCCAAATACGATCATTGCCTTCGTAGAACAATCCCCATCCCCAGATAAAAGCACCAATGAGAACGATGAACACTCTGGTGAGCGTAATACGCTGGTCATTTGAAAGTTCATTCTTTGAGAGCGGTGCGACGACATCTTGTGTCAAGACGCTGGACCAACATAGTAAATAGCTATCATGGGTAGACATAAAAGCAGCAATCATGGCTGCCACAATAAGCCCTAGCAGGCCCGTGGGTAAGACTTGGCCTAAGAATGCAGGCATGGCGTAAAGCCCGGCATCGTCTATGGCAGATTCTCCGATGAACATGGAGGCAATCTCGTGGGAGCTGTTGAAAAAAAAAGTGTAAGCTGCGATGCCCCAAAACATGGGGATCAAGAATCGAATAGTAAAGGAGATTGCTGACACAGTGTATTGCTGTTTGACGGCTTTGGGAGACTCCATTGCCAGGGCTCGTGAAACCGCGGTTGGCCATACAGCACAACCAACGATTCCAGCAGCAAACAACTGAAACAGGACATAGGATATTCCGAAGTCGCCACCGGTCGTGACAGGGTTGAAACCGGCCTCACCCATTCCCTCGGCGATGGCTACCTGCATTTCAGATACGCCGATTTGATTGATAGCTAAATAAGTGGTTGCAATGATGCCAAATGACAGAACTACAAATTGTGTATAGTCAGTAAGGATGACCGATATCATTCCTCCCAAAACGGTGTAAACCAGTACAAGTATCAACAGGACGGTCATGACATTCATCAACGCCGTTCCGTCGAAGGACAGTCCGGTTGCTCCTACGATGAATTTCGCTCCGACCTGTAGGAAGAGTCCCATGTTGAGAATACCTGCCGCCGCGAGAATAATACCACCCACGACTCGAACGTCTTTGCCGAATCTCTTTTCATAGTATTCGGGAATTGTGAGCACTTTTTCGGCGCGTAAGGGCGCGACAATAAATCCTGTTAAGCCAACAAATAGAGTCCCGGAGCCGGCAATGACGGCCATATGGAATGCGGCAAAGCCACCGGTAAATCCTGCCTGTGCCATATACATCACGGTGATCAACCCCATTTCCGTGCCAGTCATCGTGGCCACGCCGAGCCAGGGGCCGACACTCCTTCCGGCACCGATAAAAGCAGTCATGCTTGTGGCATACCGTGTAACGAGTATGCCAATGATTAGAGAAATCGAAAGGTAGCAGCCGACAATGATCCAGTCGATCATTTGGAAATTAGAGAGACTGCTTAGTTCAATTTCGGCAAAAGGAGACATGTTGTTATTTAGAGGTCCATTGGAGGATGTTCGACACATGCATGATAGCTTACGCCGAGTGGCTGTGCTAAAGTGAATCAGCAAAATTAGTGCTCGTAATCTAATGTGCTTGCCTGTTAGGCGTGTCGTACTAAGGAGTGAACATCGTGATCCGTTATCGTCTGTCTAAACTACCAATGCTGCTTAGCATTTTCGTGTTGATGTCCTCGACAGGCCTAGCGGCTGATCCCATCAGGATTGCCTGTGTTGGTGACAGCATTACGTATGGAGCCGGAATCAAGGATCGTGAAAACGATAACTACCCCGTGCAATTGGGGCGGCTTCTTGGTGACGGTTACGATGTTCGTAATTATGGAGTCAACGGCGCTACGATGCTCAAACAGGGAGACTTACCGTATTGGACTCGGCCTCAGTTTAAGATGGCAAGTGATTTCCTGCCGGACATTGTCATCATTAAATTGGGTACCAATGATAGCAAGCCTCAGAATTGGAAGAATGCACATCTCTACGGTAGCGATCTGTTGGCAATGATTTCACATTTTCAGCAGCTGGATTCAAAACCACAGATTTATGTTTGCCGTCCTGTGCCAGTGGCGACAGATCGTTGGGGAATCACAGAAGCGGTTGTTAAAGGGGAGGTGATTCCCTCTTTGAATAAAGCCGTCAAGCAGGCCAAACGTGTCAAAGTGATTGATCTATATAAGGTTCTGCAACCTCACCCTGAATTAATACCCGATGGCGTACATCCCAACGGTGCCGGGGCAAAGTTAATGGCTGCCGCCATTTATAAACGAATCAGGTAAAAAATCAGCTTCATCTGATGTTGGGAGCTGCTAGATGAGTTCCGATTATTCCGGTTAAGGATTTTTCGGGAACAAACGTTATTTCGCGAGCGTCTTAGTGGTATACCTGCGGTGGAAAAGGCTTTTTCCTGCGCTGGTTAGAAATCAATATAATAAACACATACAAAAGTCTGCCTATATTTTGCCAGTTACGTAAAGTGAATATTGGGCATGGCTTTTATTTGAGTGTTGAAATATAGGTCTACCTAATCGATGAGACTCGAGATGAATTCGAAACGATTCCTGCTTGGTTTAGTTTTTAGTTTACTAATTGTAAAATTCTCCTTCGCTCAACCGGTTGCGGAAGCTCCACAGCAAGAGCAGGTCGCGCCAGCGGAGCAGATAAAAGATCCTCTCAAGGAACAGATTATCTTTGTTCCCTATGAGAAGCCTCCTCAGATTTTTGAAAAGCCTGTTCGGGGAGTGTTCTTGCCCTACCAGCAATTCCAGCAATTGTGGGATTCGGTTCGCAAAAATTCTTCGATCGAAGTTGAACATGGACCTCCGCTACGTTCATTGATTACCAGTATTGAGTCATCGGCTGAAGTTCGTGGGTGGCTGGATTATTCGTACGGCTGCACGCAGTACCTGGCTCGTCAGTTTCGTGGGTGGCTGTTTTGTCCCCATCAGTTTGTTCATGGTCCTTCGCTGAGTGTTCCCCATTTTAGGCATACTGATTCTGATCGGTTCTATCAGCTGGCTGTTGAAGCTGAAGTTTACTCCCAAGGTGGTGGAAATTGCTTAACTAGCGTAAATAAGCGGATCTGCCTTTAAGAAATACTTTGATTTCATTATCTTGTATGGGATTGGTGATTTTGCCTCTGATGTTGAAAGTAGGAGCGGTTCTCCCTTGGTAAATGAGCAGGAAGCAACGACGCAGCAAGGAGTAGCTGATTTAACCGAGTTTAACTCGACCGGGAATCGGCATCGGCCAGCATTCCTTACGGTATTGCTCGTTTGTATTATTGGCGGGCTGGCAGTGTTATGGGGGTTGATGGGAATCGCTCCTTCGTTAACTTCTGAAATTCGAGTGTTAAAATCGCACCCGGGGCATCGTTGGAATCCCGTAGATTTGGAAATACAGAAGTATATTCCGGAGCATCTTCAAACGCTCATCGGTGCCGAATCTGGCGAACTCGAATCTATGGAAGATCCGCATGAAGTAAGGATTACTAATGTGCAGGTTGTTGACCTCGACGGAGATGGGAAACAGGAGGTGCTGGTCTGCAATGCTTCTCAGAATTCGGTAATCGCCTACTCGTATCAAGGCAGGACTCAAATAGAGCTAGACTATGATGCCGATAGTTCCCCGGAAGAAGTCCAGCAACAGATGGACAATCTGGCGGAGAATCAGGGATTCGAGTACTTATGGAAAGAAACACTGATTGGCGACTCGATGGTCGCTCCGGCTCATGCCACTGTGGTTGATATTAACCAGGATGGAAAACAGGATGTGGTGGTTTCAGTATTGGGAAATATCATGCCATCGGATGAACTGGTGGGTGAAGTTGTCTTGTTTCTCAATACCGAAGATGGTTATCAGCGTCACCTCTTATTGTCGGATGTCCGTCGTGTAGCCGACGTTCAAGCGGGTGATTTTGATAAGGACGGAGATGTTGATCTTGCCGTTGCTGTGTTTGGATACGCTCGAGGAGGCGTGCGCTTGCTCGAGAATCTCGGCGATTTGAATTTTCGGGATTCTTCCTTGTTGGACCGACCAGGCGTGATCCATGTGCCGGTTCATGATTATGATCTGGATGGAGATTTGGACATTGGTGCCATAGTCACGCAGGACGAGGAAGAAGTTTGGGCATTGGAAAACGACGGGGATGGTAACTTCAGTAGACGATTGCTCTATGAAACAGATAACTATGACGTGGGTGGAGGCGGTTTGGTTGCCGCGGATCTTGATCAGGATGGAAAGATGGATTTTCTCATGAGCCAGGGAGATAATCTGGAGTTTGGGCATGGCTGGCCGATGCCTTATCATGGATGTGTGTGGTTGCGTAATCAAGGCGACTGGACGTTTAAGGCAGAATTAATTGGGAAACTTGGCGGAACCTATGCGGCCGCTCCGTCGGATGTCGATGCGGACGGTGATTTAGATGTAGTTTTGGTGAGTATGTCCAACGATTACGCCAACCCTCAAAACCCGAGTGTGATTTGGGTTGAGAATGAAGAGAACCAGTTTCAAAAACAACATCTGATCGCTCGTCAGCCTGTTGAGTTGATTACTCTGGACTGTGGCGATGTTGATGGTGATGGGGTCGATGATATTGTCGCCGGTCAGTTTAGAATTCCGTTGAGTGTCGTGCCGGATCATCCGGTTCGGATTTGGTTCAAGGAGAAGTTGTAATGCGGAGGCGTCAATTCTTCTTACTCATGGTTATTGTCGTTGAGATTGTACTCATCGGTATTCGCTATCAACAGAACGGTGGCCTGAAAGCTCGGGTTGTCTCGAGAGTAAATAAACTGGAGTCCGGTTTTCGCGATGACGTCCGCAGAATCGAGGCAAATCATGACGTTAACAGTGTGAGTGCCTGGGTTGAATTAGGTGAAATCTACACTACCTTCGCGTTGATGCCGGAAGCTGAATACTGCTACCGCCGAGCTCTTAAAATAGGGCAACTCGATCTTACTCAGCAGTTCAAATTCGGCATTTGTTTGAGTCGTCGGGGCAAGCTTGAAAAAGCAATTAAAGTGCTTATGCCAGTCGGTGCAGCCGGGCATGAATTGGCATCTCACGCGAATCTGCAGATAGGCCTGGATTATCTGAGATTGGATGACCGTAGGAATGCCGAAGTCTTTTTTCGCAAGACGGTGAATGATGAGATTGCTGATTTTGCTTTATCCCGACTCTTGATTCGTGACGATCGTGCTCAGGAAGCGGTTAAAATCCTTGATGCACTGATTGCCAGAAGTCCGAATTCGATGAGAGCTCATCAAATGCAGGGCTGGGCCTATGAAAAACTGGGTAATCAGGAGGCAGCGCGGGCATGTTTTGATCGCTCTATGCACACTTCCGAGATGATTACCATTCACCCGATTTCCCGTGAATGGGATATGGAAACTGTGAATAACATGGGCGCTGCGGTTGCTTTGACGGCAAGCACGGAAGCCTTGGAAGCAGGAGATACGAAGACTGCGACCGAACAGGCTGTCGAGTCGTTTCGACTCATGAATCCGCTTTGGCGACCCGCATATGCAATCCAGGCTTGCCTGTCATATCTGGAAGCAGGGCAACCGGATGTCGCCTTGCATTACATGAAACGCTGGTTGATTCATGATGGAGAATCAGCTTACCTGTGGGAACTGGTAGGCGATTGCTTTTTAGTCAAGGGAGACGAGGCGAAAGCTGAGGCCGCCTGGTTGAGAGGCCAAACTGTTCGCGCAAGTAAAACGGTTCAGGCAAACGCTGAATGTTGTCGCAAACTGGCAGACCTTTATGAGGGACAGGGCGACGAGATGCGTGCTAAGCGATACCGAGGATATCATTTGTATGAAAGCGGTCGCTTGCAATGGCGAGATAATAAAATCAGAGAAGCCAATGAACAGTTAAGTGAAGCAGTGAAAATCCTTGATGATGATGCGCTGGTTTGGTTTGCTTTGGCAGAAGCTCAACGTGCGTTAAATGATCGTACTCGCGCCAAAGAATCCTATAGCAGGTGCCTGGAGCTCGATCCGCACCACGGTCGCGCGTTGGTGGGATTGGGATTGGTTCAATGAGCCATCGGTACGACCGAACTCGGCGTCTGTTAACGCATCGTGTCCTTCTGTATTGCACACTGTTTTTTCTGTGGGTACAGCCGGCTTATGCCCGCTTGGTGATTTGCGTTTGCGCCGAAGACTTCGAAGATGCTTTACAACCCTGGGTCGACTATCGAAGAGAACAGGGGTTTCAGCTGGCGGTGATCCGTCCGACAGGGACGGCTGCAGGAATTCGCGAGACGATTAAGAGGACGGCTATGACCGGTGATCTCACAGCTGTGATATTAATCGGAGATGCTCCCAGTTTTGATCGGGGCAAGTTTGGAGTTCGTTCGGATCGTCATATTCCAACGTTCTATTCGCAGGCCAAAGTGAATGTGCTGTTTGGTTCTGAGTCGGAAGTCGCCTCTGACTTGCCTTACGGAGACTTGAACGGGGATGGTATTGTTGATGTCGCGGTAGGACGGATCCCAGTGGTAGCTCGAGAACAACTGGCGATCTACGTAAAACGAGTGATGGCGTATGAACAGGAATTTGCGACGGCTTTGAGCAAACGTGACATTCACTTTGTCGCGGGCGTTGGCGGATTTGGTCCCGCTGTTGATGGTGTTCTGACGACAGTGACACGTAAGTTTATCAGCCAGGGGATTCCCGGATCCTTCCGGGTGTCGATGACACAGGCGAGTTGGCAAAGTCCGTTTTGCCCCGACCCATTATCATTCGGCAAGCATACTTTAGATCGGCTCAATCAGGGAGCCCTGTTTTGGGTGTATATGGGGCATGGTTTGCGCGATCAGTTAGATCGTGTGGCTGTCCCCGGCGAACCTCCGATTCCCATTCTGCAGCAGCGGAATGTCGCGGGAGTTGATATTCAAGGGATGCCACCGGTGTGTGTGTTCTTAGCCTGTTATGTCAGTGCATTTGACTCCGTTCAGCCATGCATCGGAGAACAATTGGTTTTACAGGAAAAAGGTCCGATTGCTGTCTTCGGAGCGAGTCGAGTATCGATGCCCTATGCGATGAGCGTGATGGGCGATGGCATGTTGAGACAATGTTTTCGTTTGCGGGAAGAACGATTGGGTGATGTCATTATGAATGCTAAGCGTAGTTTGGTGGTACCCGCAGCGGCTGATCGCACGGCCAACCGACGGTTGTTGGATAGTTTGGCTGGATCGTTAAGTCCGGCTCCGGATTTACTGGCGGAAGAACGGACGGAACATGCTTTGATGTTCAATTTGCTTGGTGATCCACTATTGCGATTGAATTATCCAGCTGGTGTCAAATTGAGCTCCCCAGCGACGGTAAAAAACGGAGAGGAGTTGACGGTGGGTTTCCTGGCACCGACCGACGGGAAAGCTGTCGTGGAGCTCGCAGCTGAGCGTGGTGTGCAGCGATTTGAACCGATGAAGCGTGAGTCATTTAATCGGGAACTGGCAATGCAATATACCAGCGAATATCATCGGGCGAATGATGCTGTGTGGATTTCCACACAGTCCGAGGTATCCCGAGAGGATACCGTGACCATACGTCTTCGAGTGGAAGGTGTGTCTGCAGGGTTTCAGACCGTGAGATTGTTTTTGCAGGGAGAAAAGCAGATTTTTATTGGGTCAAAACGAATTTACGTGAGTGACTGAAGCAGGCAGCTTTGCAGGAAATCCATTAGGATGAGAGCATGTTGTCTGTTACGACAGCAATACGTTCACGATTTGTTAGAGGAATCCAAGTGAAAAAGATCCTGTTATGCCTGTGCTTGATGACCGGTGCCGTTGAGTTGTTTGCTGGTCCGCGTGTGACAATCATGATCCCTCAGGGATCATTGGCAGGCCCGACATCCGGGCGGTTGTATTTATTTACGTCAACCTCGGATAACCGTCCACCGATGACTGGTCCGAATTGGTTTTCTCCCGAACCGTTTTATGCAGTCAATGTCCAGGTCGATGCCGGAGACAAGGTTGAGTTAACGGCCGAGACGGTTGGCTTCCCGGGGACGTTGGGAGAACTTGGTGATGGTGAGTACCATATTCAGGCGTTGTTTGATTTCGATATCTATTACTCGAATCACGCGAACGGAGCCGGAAACCTCTACAGTAAAACTCAAAAAGTAAAATGGGATGGTGACAATCAACTCCGATTTGAACTGGATCAAGTCATTCCGGCGATGCGATTTGAAGAGACGGAGTTTCGTAAGCAGATTCGCCTTTATAGCCCTAGATTATCAGCTTTCTACGGTCGTGATATTGTCCAGAAATCAACGGTGGTTTTGCCGCAGTCGTATTATAAGAATCCAACCAGACGATACCCCGTCATTTATGCGGTATCGGGGTTTGGAGGCTTGCACGAATCTATGGGGAGAAGTCTGGCTGCGGGAGGGCCGGCACCTGGAGATGACGGAGTTGAGTTTGTACGGGTCTTTCTTGATGGCCAGTGTAAATGGGGGCATCATGTTTATGCCGATAGTGCGAAAAACGGTCCCCGCGGGGCGGCATTGATTAACGAAATGATTCCTGAGATTGACCGGCGGTTTCGGACCGTATCGGCCTGGACGGCACGATTTGTAACCGGACATAGCAGTGGTGGTTGGAGCAGTTTATGGCTACAGGTGAATTATCCGGAGACATTTGGGGGTGTCTGGAGTACTGCTCCGGATCCAGTGGATTTTCGTGATTATCAGGAGGTCGATCTGTATGCGAAAAAACCATTGAGTCTTTATACGAATCCGACCGGAGATCGTCGCCCGTTAGCTCGTCGCAACGGTGAAGTGATGATTTGGTATGAGGATTTTGGGAGGATGGACGATGGATTGGGAAGAGGAGGCCAGCTCAAATCCTTTGAAGCGGTGTTCAGTCCATTGACCAATAGTGGCGAGCCGTTACTGATGTGGACCCGAGATACCGGTACGATTGTTCCCGCGACGGTGAAGTACTGGGTCGAGTATGATATCAATCGTTTGATTAAACGACGCTGGAATGCCGGACTAAAAGAGAAGTTGGCCGGAAAGATTAATGTGTTTATGGGGACTGAGGATACGTTTTATCTTGAAGGTGCCTGTGAATATCTGAAACAAACCATGGCGGAATTAGAAAGCGATGCGGTGATTGAATTATTCCCGGGTAAAGATCATTTCAATTTAACAACGGCAGAGTTGATGTCACGAATTCGTAAAGAGATGTCAGCATCATTTTTGCAATATCATAGTGTAG
>MDTD01137842.1_pt1 | contig 10849 bp, 5 predicted proteins | sample 811221 | NCBI WGS metagenome assembly MDTD01 (sample SAMN05326646, study PRJNA326480) | marine metagenome | isolation source: seawater | place: Pacific Ocean: South West | collected 2011
AATGATATTGAATCTATTGAAGTTCTTAAAGACGCAAGTTCACTTGCAATATATGGAACTCGTGGTGCTGCAGGAGTCATATTAATAAGTACTAAATCTGGACTATCCACCCAAGAAGGGAAGGTAGACGTATCAATCAATCATTATTCTTCCTCCCAAATAGTCTACAACTATCCAGAAATGGCAAGTATTGGCGTATGGGCAGAATATTGGAATGAAGGTGTTACTTACACAGATACTAATTATGGTACCAATGATCCGTCCCTGGCTAGCAATGCAATACATGCTCCGAATTGGGAGAGTATTGTACCAACTGACTGGAGAGGTTTAGTGACTAGAAATGGTAGAATAGATAATACAGATGTCAATATAAGTGGAAACTCAGGAAAAGCTAATTATTTCATATCCTATAATAGATTTAAACAAGATGGTATAATTAAAGCATCTGGCTTGGAGAGAAACTCTTTAAGAGCAAATTTTGATGTTAATGTTAGTGATAATATAAGAACTGGTGTAAGAATGGCGATTACCGATAGAAAACAAGAACACAACAAAATTAATTTTGCTAATGTTTATTATGATCTTCTTCCTACACATACAGTTTATAATGAGGATGGAACATACAACGGAGAAAATCCTGTATCTGGAAACATTTTAAGGAATCCTGTGTATGATATTAATGAAAGGATTGATCACAGTTTCGTTACAAATATTCTTGCAAATGCTTATGTAGAATTTGATGTTGCTAAAGATTTTACTTTAAGAAGTTCTGTTGGATCAAACATAACTTTCAACAAACGTAATCAATACCGAGGTAACCCTGATCCTGTAATTGTTAACCGTGGAACGGGTGGAGAGGCTGATGTCTCGTTCGGACGTACAACTGGCTTTTTGAATGAAAATACAATTACTTATACCAAAGAACTTGGAGATCATTCAATTAAGGTACTTGCAGGTTACACAATGCAAAAAGATACATACACTGATCTAAGTGCTGGTGGAGCAGGTTACGCAAATGATGTTGTATCTTTTAATAACCTTTCTTTAGGAGCGGATGCTACTAGAAATCAAATCGGCTCTGACTACCGACAAAGAACTTTTGAATCTATCCTATCCAGAATTAATTATAGCTATAAAGATAAATACCTCCTTACTTTAGTTGGTAGACGAGATGGATCCTCAGTTTTTGAAGAGGGTAAAAAATATGCTTTCTTCCCCTCTGCTGGTGCTGCTTGGAAAATTAGTGAGGAAGATTTCATGCAAGATATTGAAGCGATTAGTAGCTTAAAATTAAGAGCCAGTTATGGAATTGTTGGAGAACAGGGAGTCAATCCATATAATTCACTTGCAAAGTATACTTCTAGAAACATTTTTATGAATCAATCCATATCTCCTGCTGTAATTTTGGCGTCACTTCCAAGTACAGGACTAGAGTGGGAAAAAACTTATCAAACGGATATTGGACTTGAAATAGGATTTTTAAATAATAGATATTCTGTTGAAATTGATTATTACAATAAGCAAACCAAAGACTTGTTACTTGCAAAACCACTTCCTGGAACTGCTGGAGATACAAGACTTGAAAATGTTGGTGAGGTAGAAAACAAAGGTTTTGAATTTACTTTAAACTCCGTTAATATCGAAAAGCCAGATTTTGTTTGGAGTTCTAATCTTCAAATATCTGCCAACAGAAATAAAGTTGTTAGTATAGGTGACGCTCAAGAGATTTTACTTCGTAATCCAAATCATGCTCAAGCAGGAGCTGGTGCAGTTAGACTTGTCCCTGGCGAGGTAATGCCTTCTTTTTATGGAGCCATTTATGAGGGAACATACAAATCTGCAGCTGAAATTGACGCAGACCAAAGAACAGGTATCGATGGTATTGGTGCTCCTAACTATGTGGATCAAAATGGAGATGGTGCTATTAATTTTAACGACTTTGTTAATATTGGTAGCCCGCAACCTGATTTTTATTACGGGTTCAGAAATACGTTGACCTATAATAATTGGACATTGGATGTGTTTATTCAAGGGATGCAAGGTCATGAAATGTTTGATGCTTCCATTTACGAATTCTTTTATGGTCGAGGTCCAGAGAATCCTATTTTACCTCTTGTAGTTGACAGATGGACACCTTCAAATCCAACTTCAGATATTCCAAGAGCCGGTACGTCAGCTGGTGGTTTCCGACCTAATAGTAGTTTAAATGTTGTTGATGCGTCTTATATAAGACTTAAAAACGTCACCTTAAATTACGATTTTGATTCAATTGCTGGTTTACCATTTGTTGACTCAGCAAGTGTATATCTTACAGGTAATAATTTACTTCTTCTTACTGACTATAAATGGGGAGATCCTGAGGTAAGTGACGGAGGATCAGGAACAGTAGCCCAAGGAGTTGCAGATGATCAATATCCTTATGCTTCTTCGGTAGCTCTAGGTTTTAGGTTAAACTTATAAAATATAAATGATGAAAAATATTAAATTACATTTGACGAAATTATTGATGGTAATATGCCTTTTTATAATTCCATCGGCTTGTGAGGACTATTTAGCCGAGGACTTCAGAGATGGCTTGTCTCCCGCTACTTTTTACAATAGTGATGGAGAAGCTCAAATTGCTGTAGATGGAGCTTATTCAATGCTTACTAGCGCTGGTTGGTTTAGACACAGAGATAGACCGGCTTGGTGGCAAATAGCCGCAGATGAAATTAGTTCTACCAGGAATATTTTTAAGGAAGCACATAATATAACTTACGACGAAGGTGTTGCCGATGGAGAACGTTATTGGAGTACTCTTTACGAAACAATTAGAAATACAAGTGATGCTATAAAAAATATTTCAGGAAATGATAAGTTATCACAAACTTCGATAGATCACTCGCTTGGCCAACTATATGTAATAAGAGCACTTGCATATTATGATCTAACTTGTGTTTGGGGCGATGTTCCTTTTTTTACTGAAATACTTGCTCCAGAGGAGTTAGCCTCTTTAGAAAGAACACCTGTAAAAACAATTAGAGACGCTATGGTCGCTGATTTGCAAACTGCATATGGATTGTTACCCGATTCTTGGTCTGGTTCTGATTTAGGTAGAATGACTAAATGGGCCGCCAGGGCATTAGAGGCTAAATTTCACATGTTTGCAAAGAATTGGCAAGGTATGTTAACAGCTTGTAAAGATATTATTGATAATTCGCCTCACACACTTATGGAAGATTTTGGTGATGTTTATGATTGGAGCAATGCGACCTTCTCAACTAAAGTTAAACCTGAGCACATACTTTGGATTGATTTTACTGGTCTTCCTGCAGCTGGTCTAAACACTAATAATGAGCAAGATTACCAAAGAGGTCATGATTTTGTCCCAAGACTTAGAGATGAGCCAAAGGATAAGAAAGGTAGACAAGGTGAGTTAAAAGCTGCTCTTGCAGCAAACGGTCATGAGTTTGGTGGCTATGGTGGTGGTTCACCTCTTCCTCTTTTGGCTGATAGATCATCTTGGGATGCCGGTGATTTAAGGTATGATCTTACTATTACAGGAGAATATGAAGGAATTCCTTTGAAATTTAAATATTTAAAAAAGTTATGGAATTTGAGTACAACATATTCTCCAAGGGGTAACAAAATGGAAAACTTTGTCATGATCAGACTTGCTGACATATATTTGATGGCTGGAGAAGCTGAAAATGAACTCAATGGTCCTGGAAATGCTTACCAGTACGTTAACAAGGTAAGGGAAAGAGCTTTTGAGCCAGATCAGCCATGGAGTGGTATGACCCAGCAGGAGTTTAGAGAAGAAATGTATGAGGAAAGATTACATGAATTATGTGGTGAGAGTCACAGAAAGCCTGATCTTGTAAGATGGGGTATCTATGTAGAACATATTAGAAATACTGTATTTCAAAAGCATAACGCACCGGCTGCACAAAATGTTCAGGACAAACATCAATATGCGCCTATTCCACTTACTGAGATCCAATTAAATCCTAATTTGTTAAATACTGATCCTACAAATAACGGTTATAGATAATACCATTTTTATTAAAAAGACCAGTGTAGAAATACACTGGTTTTTTTTTAATTATTTTCAATAAAACTAGAACAAACTCAAACTAAATTTCATGCTTAGGTATATTTCTCTTGTAATAATATTACAATTATTAATCAGCTGTTCCCAAAATAATTCATTAGATCTACCACCAAATATTGTTTTTATAAATATTGATGACATGGGTTGGAATGATGTTAGTTTTATGGGAAGTGAATATTACGAAACTCCAAATATTGACTTTCTTGCTGAAAATGGGATGGTTTTTACCCAAGGATACGCTGCCGCAGCTAATTGTGCACCGAGTCGAGCGTCTATAAATACGGGTAAATGGACTACCAGACATCAAATCTATACTGTATCTAATTCAGATCGGGGAGAGTCAAAGCATAGAAAATTAATACCGATCAAAAACACTACTACTCTTAATAAAAAATTTACCGTAATTGCACAGAAGCTGAAAGAATACGGATACACTACCTGTCATTCAGGAAAATGGCACCTGAGTGAAAACCCATTAGATTATGGTTTTGATGTAAATATAGCAGGAAGACATATAGGTCACCCTGCTAGTTTCTATCATCCTTATGGAAAGGATAATAATCCATATAAAGTAAATATAAGTTCAGAAACAGGTAAATATTTAACGGATGTTATAATGGATGAAACACTTGCTTTTTTGGACAAGGTAGATAAGCCTTTTTTCCTACATTATACTCCTTATGCAGTTCATACTCCTATTCATAAAGTTGATTCACTAATGAATAAATACGTTAATAAGCCAGCGTACAAGGGACAAAAAAACCCTGAATATGCAACTATGATTGACAATTTAGATCGTAATATTGGGGATCTTATTAAGAAATTAAAAGAGAAAAATTTATTTGATAATTCCCTTATAATTTTTACATCAGACAACGGAGGTTATTATGGAAAAATTACTATGCAAAAGCCGCTAAGAGCTGGCAAAGGAAGTTATTATGAGGGTGGAATCAGGGTTCCTTTTTTATTTTATTGGAAAGGAAAGATTAAAACTGGTAAAAATGATAAATCTCCAATATCTCATCTAGATATTTTTCCTACCATTATGGATGCTATTGGTGACCATTCGATGGATAATGAATTTGACGGAAATTCAATCTTAAATTCATTAATAAACGGAACTGAAGTTAAGGAAAGATTACTTTTTTGGCATTTTCCAATTTATCTCCAGGGATACAATATAAAAGAGAATGAAAACAGGGATTCTCTTTTTAGAACAAGACCTGGTTCAATAATTAGAAAAGGTGATTGGAAATTACATTATTATTTTGAAGATAAAGGAATTGAGCTATATAATCTTAAAAATGATGTTGGGGAGAAAAAAGATTTATCCAAATCTGAAACTAAAAAAGCCTCAGAATTAATGGGTGATTTGGAGTCATGGTGGGCAAAGACTAATGCTCCAATACCAACAGAATTGAATCCTGATTTTGAATTATAATTTTTCATTCATAATGACAAAGATCAAATCTTTAGGTTTTTTAATAACTTTTTTTTCAATTTTTTTTGGGTGTGATTCTCCAAATGAAGAGCAGCAAAGACCAAATATTTTATTCATAGCGATTGATGATTTGAACGACTGGGTGGGTTATCTTGGTGGGCATCCTCAGGCTAAAACCCCAAATATTGACCGGCTTATAAAAAAGGGAGTTGGGTTTAGTAAGGCATATACTGTTGCACCACTTTGTAATCCGTCTAGAGTCGCTCTATTAACTGGTCGTTATCCATCAAATACAGGCGTATATGGAAACCGTAATAATTTTAGAAAAACTCTTCCCAATGAAATAACATTGATGCAATATTTAAAATCTCACGGTTACACTACTAAAGGTGGGGGTAAAATATTCCACGGAAACAATAGACCAGGAGATTCATTGTCCTGGGATAATTATTTTATTTCAAAAGGACATACAAGTAAAAGCGGAAGAGATACCGATTTACCGAGTGTTTCTACCGGTGCAGGTTTTTTTAATTGGGGTCCGATTGATGTACCAGATGATCAAATGCAAGACGTTAGAACAGTAAATTGGGCTAAATCTGAGTTAGGTAAAACTCACAATAAGCCTTTTTTCCTAGCTTGTGGTTTTTATAGACCTCATTTGCCTTGGTATGTTCCAAAGAAATATTTTGACAAGTTTCCTTTGGATGAGATTATACTGCCTGAAGTTAAATTAGATGACTTGGATGATCTACCGGAATATGGAAAAAGATTTGCTCGAGAAAGGTACTCTGGTTCCTGGGGAACTGATCTTAATGAAGGAGAAAGAGATCATGATTTAGTGATTAAATACGATCAATGGAAAAAGGGTGTTCAAGGCTATCTCGCCTCAATAAGTTTTGTCGATACTTATGTTGGTGAGCTATTGGATGGTTTAGATAAAAGCAAATATGCACAAAATACAATAATTGTTTTGTGGGGAGATCATGGATGGCATCTGGGTGAAAAACAACATTGGAGAAAACAAGCACTTTGGGAGGACACCACTCATGTTCCTTTTATAGTCTCATATCCCAAAAAAATTGCAAAAAACTCAATATGTGAGTACCCCGTTAGTTTTATTGACATGTTTCCAACCCTTGTAGATCTTGCTGGAATTCCAAAAAAAGAAGGTTTGGATGGAAAAAGCTTGAAAGAGCTTCTGGTTAATCCTTCAATGGAGTGGAATAGACCCGTCCTTTCAACTTATGGCAAGGGAAATCATGCCGTAAGATCCGGAAAATGGCGATATATTCAGTATAAAGACGGTTCAAGTGAGCTTTATGATCATCAAAATGATCCTCACGAGTGGTATAACTTATCGCATAAAGAAGACTTTCAAGAGGTTATTAATAGATTAAAAAAGATAATACCTGTTAATGAAAAGTAGAGTGATAGTTTATTTTTGTTCTATTATTGTTTGAATTTTACTCCAGGGAATAACTCCTATTTTTTCAGCCCAATCATTATACATTGAAATCATCTCTTTTGACTTATCTGGCAATAGGTCAATTAAATTATTTTGTTCAGTTCTATCTTTTGAAATATCATATAATTCCCAATTATTATTTATGCCTTTTTCCCAATCTTGAACGAGCTTGTAATCTCCCAATCTTACTGCTTTATTGCCCTCATGTTCCCAAAAAATTGGTTCTTTATGTATCTGCTCTTTTGACCCCATAAAAATAGGAGTAAGACTTTTACCCGAGTGCTTCTTAATTTTATTTCCATTAAATATCTCTGGAATATTCGTATTTGCTAGATCTAGACAGGTTGCCATTATATCTGGTAAAAATCCATATTGATGTACCGTTAAGCCTCTTAAATCTTTTGATATTCCATTTGGCCAATGAACAATAAATGGAGTTCCAATTCCCCCTTCGTGAGTCCAGTGTTTATATGATCTATATGGTGTATTTGATGCATTTGCCCATGCCTTTCCATATGAAAGTAAATAACCCTCTTTGGTTTCTAGTTGTTCTTTAGGTCCACTACCAAGCATCTGGTTTTCTGCACATGCACCATTATCATTCAAAAACATGATAATTGTATTATCATATAATCCTTTACTTTTTAGATTAAAAATTAATTTTCCAATATTTTGATCCATTCTATCAATCATTGCTGCGTAGATGGCCATTCTTAGATCCATCTCTATATGTTTTTCTTTTGATAATGAGTTCCAAGAAACAATATCATCATAGCTTAAATCCCATGAAGAATCGATAAGTTCCATTTCTATCATTCTATTGTAACGTTCTTCTCGCAAGTTTTCCCAGCCCTTGAGATAATTACCTCTATACTTGTCAATGTCTTGTTTTGGGGCCTGAAGGGGCCAATGTGGTGCATTATATGAAAGGTATAAAAAAAATGGTGTCTCACTATTTTCACTTTTAACCTTATCTATGTATTCTATTGCTTTATCTGTAAATGCATCAGTTGTATAATAGTTTTCATCATCAATATTTAATTTTTCATTACCCTCAAATATGAATCTTGGTGCCTCTGGCTTAAAGAAATTTCCAGCACCGGCGATAAAACCATAAAAATTATCAAAACCTCTTTGTAGAGGCCACTGCTTTTTATCAAAAAAACTTAAGTGCCATTTACCACTCATTAAAGTTGAATAACCTACCTCTCTTAATGCCTCAGCAATTGTAATCACATTATTATTTAATTTCCCTTGATATTGAGGAAAACCATAATTGTGACCTTTAGGATCTTTAGGTGGATTGGTCATATGACCAATTCCAGCCTCATGGGGATATACACCTGTTAGCAATGATGCTCTCGTGGGACAACACCTTGCTGAATTATAAAATTGAGTGAATTTTAAGCCGTTTTTTGCAAGATCTGATAGGTTTGGAGTATTTATCTCTCCTCCGTAAGGTGCTATGTCCGAATACCCCATATCATCTGACATTATTAAAATGATATTAGGTTTTTCAGTATTTGACCTAATTTCTTTTTTGGAGTTGCAACAAGTGAAAAAAATAGAACCTGAAACAACAAGAAAGAACACTTTTGAAAATTTCATAAAATGATAATATGTTATAAGCTTCCTAGCTTTTTGATTTAATTTTTTCTTCATATGAAAGCCATTTTCCATTTCTATGTTGTCGAGTTACAGCTTTCATTTCAGTTTCAATTCCTAAATCTCCTTGCTGAAGCATCCAGGATTTAAGTTGTATCCTAAGTTCTTTTTTTATCTGTAAATATTCAGGATCCATGGCTAGATTATTTTTCTCATAAGGATCATTTTTTAAATCATAGAATTCCTCAAACGGACGCTTTTTATAGTGCTTAACCCAACTCAATTCTTCCTCATTTTTTGCATTTTCTAGCCATGATTCATAAAGTATATAACCAGGTCTGCCTGCTTCCTTAGCAGTAACAACGTTATAGAAAAGCTTTTCATGACTTAAATTTTGAATATACTTATATCGATCTGATCTAACCGATCTTATCGGATAAGATTCAGATCCATTTATTATTCCCCTTGTAGTGTGAACACCATAAGTGAAGTCCCGATGCTTTTCTGTTTCACCTTTTAATGCATTTAAAAAACTTTTACCATCAAAGCCATTATTCCCACTTTTATCAGAAATCCCAACATTAAATTTATCTGGATCTTCACCGATCGCATCTAAAAGCGTTGGTACTATATCGACATATTGGGTTGTAGCATTATTTCTTGTATTAGGCTCTATCTTTCCAGGCCACTTAGCAATAAAAGCTGTTTTTAGACCAAGATCATAACAAGTCCATTTCCCAAATGGAAAAGAATAACCTTGTTCACTTGTGAAAATTGATATTGTATTATTTGTCTTGTTAGCTTCATTAATTAAATCTAATGTTTTCCCAAAAAGACTATCCATGTAGGTTATTTCAGCGTAATAATTACTAAGATCTTTTCGAGTAATAGGTGAATCCACCATATATTCAGGAATTTCAAGGGTTTCAGGTTTGTATTTACTTGAGTCACCCTTATTCCAAGGGGAATGAGGTTGATTTTGAGCAATTACTAAAAAAAATGGCTTATCGCTATTTACAAAAGGTTTAATCTTACTAAGATCAATGTCTTTTCCACCAAATCCAGTATCATGTTGTACGCCTCCAATGTAATTAATTGGGAAAGAATCTGCAGGACCATAATGTTGTTTCCCAATCAGTGCAACCTCATAACCAAGTTCTCCAAAATGATGAGCAAAACTTTTTACTCCGTCATAAACCACTGAATGATTAGGAAAAGCACCACTTCTCACGGGGTAAAGTCCTGTCATTAATTGTTGACGAGTAGGAGCACACATTGCCGTGGATGTAAACATATTGTCAAAACTCATTCCTTCATTGGCTAGCATTTGAATGTTTGGTGTTTTAACCACTTTACTTCCATAAGGTTCGCAATCATTCCAGTTCATATCATCTCCTATAAAAATTAAAATATTGGGTAATTTTTGTTTATGATTCGAGGAATTATTGGATTTTGATCCACATGAATATAGTAAAAGAGCAATTGAAAAAGTATATATTAATTTCATTTTATAAATTAGTTTAGATTTACAATATATAAATACATTTCAATATTTTAATAAATTGATCTTAATGATAAATTAAATTTAAAAGATGAAAAAATCAATCCTTCTGATATTTACTTTATTTATATCATTTATTTCTGCTCAAAATTCAATAGTAAATAATTTAAATAAAGATGAGTTATGGTCACCAGTAGGCAATAAGATAAAGACTGAGTGGGCATCCAAAATCACCCCTGATAATGCTTGGTCTGATTACCCACGCCCACAAATGGTAAGGTCAGACTGGAAAAACCTTAATGGTTTATGGGATTACGCCATTTTACACCGAATGCCAAGAGAAAGAGTTATACCAATAAAGTATAAGGATAAAATTTTAGTCCCTTTTCCTATTGAATCAAGTCTGTCAGGAGTTGGTAAAGAACTTCTACCTGTGGAGATTTTGTGGTACAGGACAAGATTTGATGTTTCAAAATGGAAAGGCAAAGATGTAATTCTTCACTTTGGAGCTGTAGATTATAAATCAACATTGTATGTAAACGGACAAGAGGTAGGGACTCATGTTGGTGGAAATGATCCTTTTTCATATAACATTACTCCTTTTCTTAATGGAGAAAAAAAATTACAAGAATTAGAACTTTCGGTTTGGGATCCGACTGATACTGGGACCCAGCCCAGAGGTAAGCAAACTCTTAGACCAAGGGGCATTTGGTACTCTGCCGTTTCTGGAATCTGGCAAACGGT
>MDTD01014372.1_pt1 | contig 10848 bp, 8 predicted proteins | sample 811221 | NCBI WGS metagenome assembly MDTD01 (sample SAMN05326646, study PRJNA326480) | marine metagenome | isolation source: seawater | place: Pacific Ocean: South West | collected 2011
GACGTTTCAGTGGTCATTCCGGGGCCTCCTACCGCTACACTAGGTCATGGTTGAATCCGAGACAACCACCAAAGAAATACCGCGTCTGCGGTTCTATTTTTCTGCTGCGCGGTGACCAGGGAAGACCTTGCTGCCTCTATTTTCCCTCCGGGAATGTACGTCGATGAAGCCATCGTTTGGCTTTTGCGAGTGTATCCGCGGGAATGAGGCGCGTGGAAAGGTCCAAGAGCCAGGCCTCGGGGTAGACTTTTACGACGGACTTCCCCGCAAGGAGTCCCCGTACAGCCTTGCGGGCCACTTGGCTGGGGTCACGCTGGCCAGGTTTTGAGGCACCTGTAATCCGGTCCATGGTTGCGGGTAGGGCCGTTCCCAGCTTGGCAGCCGATGCCCAAATGCCTGTGAATACCGCACCTGGGCACAAACAGGTGAAGCTAACATTCTGGGGAGAGACCTCTGTTTGAAGGGATTCTGTCAGGCGTAAGACCCCGGCTTTGGCGATGCTGTATGCGGAACCCATAGGCAGGCCGAGAAATGCTGCACAACTGGAGACATTCAACACGGCACTTTGGCCGGGTTCCTCAAGCATACGGGGCACGAACTCGCGGCAGCCGTGGATCACACCCCAGAGATCCACGTCAAGGACCTGCTCCCAACTATCGTCCGAGAGGTCGAGAACATTTCCCGCAGCTGCAATTCCAGCATTGTTCACGAGAACGCGAGGAATTTTCCCATGAGCATCGAGGTCGGCGGCGATCGCTGTCCAACGTTTTCTGTCGGTCACATCTTGCTCGTAGCAGAGAACCTCGACTCGCTTGGCGAGAAGGCGTTGGGTCAACTCGGAGAGTGAATCTTTGCTCAGGTCGGTCAACACAAGGTTCGCCCCGTGAGACGCGAACTCTTCAGCCATGGCCGAGCCTAAGCCGCCTGCGGCTCCCGTGATATAGACCCATTCTTCGCGGATGTTCATTGGACGCCGAGTCCCCGGAATCTGTGTGGCGGTTCGAAGCGAAAGATGCTGCGACTATGGCACAGTTCATCGAGCGTCGAAAGGCTGCGAGATTCGACTGGTTGTTTACCAGCGTGCGGCGCTTCCCCGCGTATCGTAGTGCACGAAGGTGTTATAGCGGCCAACCCCGCCTTGCTTCATTTTGCCAGCTCGAATCAACTCTTCGATCTTGGCCGCAACCCGCCAAGGGGAGTACCCACTCACCACAATGTCGCACGCGCGCCCGTAGAGATGTTGACTACGCGACGCACCTCCAACCCGCCGGTTATGGGACGGTGAGCGGTATCCAGACGTGATATGAATCGCGACGCCGCCTAACGCCGCCTTGAGTACCTCTAGCTGCTCTGCAAGGTCGCGCAGCGCCGGCAGGACACTTTGAGGGGTTGGTGCGCCATCCTTGGAGGCAAACTCTGATAGACTGAAGTTGGAGCTAAGTTGACCCGACGTTAACCCTTCCGTCTCCGTTGCAGCGTCCGAGTTGTGCTCCTCTGTCGTCTGTTCAGGTGGCGCAACCTTTGACATTCCTTCTTCGATAGCGGCCTGCGTATTGGGTCCAATCTTTCCGTCCACCGCAAGTCCATGCTCCTCCTGAAAGCGCGCTATTGCCTCCGCTGTATTGGGACCAAAAGAGCCATCGTCAAGTGTCCGGACGGCGCTCTGATACCGCTTAATAGTGGTCACTCTGAAGCGGCGACTTTTGTTGTAGCGCGTTGCGGATAGTTCCTGCTCTGTCGTGAGCCGTCCCGCCCAGTTGTTGCCACTACTCGGTGTCGATGTCTGCGATGACATCTGAATTGCGGTATTGCTTGAGGTCAGGCGCAGCGCATGGGTGTCGGGCGAAAGACTTCTCGATGCCTCTTCGTAGTTTAAACCCCGCAGACCCTGGCGTAGGGTTGATGACTGTGGTTCAGCTCCGTGCCCATCGACTTGTTCACGTTGAGCTGAGAGCGTTTGAGGTGCGTAGCGCATCGAAATTCTCCGGGGGACCGTAAAGAAGACGGACCAGGAGGTTTGGTTATTCCGTCTACACCCAAAGAGGCGCAGTGCGCTGTAACTCTACCACAGGAATATTGAGATTGAATGTCCTTATTGAACGCTAAAGAGGAGTTCTGCCTGCGTTCTAGACACATCTTCAAATTGAACCGTCAATTCGTAGTCACCTGCCGAAAGTGTCCCAGCCGGTCGTGTTTTGGTGAGCGACTGCCCTGGTTGCAAAACTTCTTCCATGCCGATCTGCTTACAGGTCATGGGATATTCCGACTTGCTCTTGTGGAAGAGGTTGAGAACCACGAATTCGCTAACAAGGCAGGCGACGTCCGAAGTGTAGGTAAGGGGGGTGTCACAGGGGTTTTCCACGACGCCAACCAGGGTGATGTAGTCACCGAAGTTACACTGTGTACAAGGTCCGGCGGCATCTCTTGCCTCGGCCCTAAGGGTGAGCTTGCAATCAATCGGTGCGGTGGAACCTGTGTCTCCCGATTCGTCCGCTTCAACGAGGTCCGGTTCAGGAGTCCAGGTATCCTGCATTAGTGCGGTGTCTGGCTCGGAGACATCAGCCAATTGAAAGCTATCGGCGGTCGATGAGGAACCGGGACTTTCGTTGGAGTCAGTGCCACCACTTACGCATGCAGAGCAAAAAAGAATGGCTAGAAGGATAACGAGAGATTGTCGCAGGGTATTCATGACTTTGTGTGCCTTATGGAGAGAGAGTTAAATCTGGAAATATCTTGGTATACCTGCCGGTGTCTGGGTCGCGGTGACAGCTCATGCATGCATAGGGACTTGCGCCAGCGACGAAGCTCGCGCCAGCTCGGAATTCACCGCGGTTGGTGAGTTCGCCGTTGGGGAGATAGGCTAAAAATTCCAACGCGCCATCGTTTCGATAGCCCGAAAGTATAACTTCTGTTTCGTGAACCTCGTCGTTCCTCAGCGTTTCGGCGACGTAGATTCCGAGTTCATCATTGATCCAGAGCTTCCGGGGGTAGATCTTCGGAAAGCTGTTTGGGAAGTCCAAGCTAAGCCATTGGGTGTAGTCTCCGTAGATACTGACAAAGCCCTCCAGGGTGGCTGGGTGGCCACGACTACAGTTGTAGTAGTGGTACAACCCTCTCCGTAGTTCTTTCAGATCCACCATGACGGGTGCAGGCTCGCCGCCGAAGGCCAAAAGTATCGACTTGCCGAGAAGCCCCATGCTGAGAAGTTGGTCACGGGTCAAACGCTCGGGTACTGGAGCGTCGATCATGTATCCAATCAGTTCGAGGTCTAGTTCGAGCAGGTTGGTCGTGTCGTATTCACGGGGCAAAATGTTGGGGTCGAGTGCCGCGACTCGTTCAACGAATTCCTGATCAGCCTCGGTCAGATGAGATGCGAGTTTAAGTGGGTGGTCAGGCGAGCCACACGTTGCTTTCCGGAGATCCGGGAGACTCGTTGGCTGTTGCTCGCTTCCGGAGTGGGCATCTACCACCTCAAAGGAAGCGAGGGTCGTTTCTCCGACAACATCGTTGTCCTGACCGACCCCATCAGAGGCCACATCCGGGTTCGTATCACAGGCCCCTGCGACTGATAAGATTGCCAAGAGAGACACCAGCGCGACGACATTTCCACGAACGGTCGAACGCCACCGACTTGGAGTTCTTAGGAATGCGGTATTCTGAGGGCGAATCGCATGCGTGCGCTGCATGTGTGTCTCTCTCGGCGGATTCAATGAACTATTCTACGGATGCGACCTTTGCCGCCCAATCGGCGGAACTCACGATGGAGGTCAAGCGGTCGAAGCGGTACGGGCCTGCCGTAGCACCCCAAACCTGAATGCCACCACTGTTGAAACCCTGATCCCAGGAGAGCAGGAGAGAGGCGTCGAGTGTGACCTTTGACGTCGCATAGCTTGCACCAGCGAGGGTGCTCTTACACTGGTCACCTTCCGTACCACCGACGTACCCAGAATCGTCGGCTTGAAGGTAAACGTCACAACCCGCGCGAAGGGAGAAGTCGCCATCGCTGACCGTAACTGTTTCGGCCTTGTTGCATGTGCCAACCCAAGCCATCGCGTTAACGGGAGCCCAAATTTCCGATTGAACGGTCGCTCCATCACCCGTGATAACGTAGAGACGCTGTCGGTACGGCTGGTTGAGGTTATCTCCGGAAGCCTGCTCTACGTAAAGTACGAGGTTTCCATAGCCTGGTGCGTTCACCAAGCAGGACGAGAGGTGGATGTTGAAGTAGGTAGGGTCGGTTTGCGACTGTGCTAGGGAACTGAATTTTCCTTCCAAGAGGCGCGCCACTTCAAGGGCACCCGCCTCGATTTTAGAGGCTGGAACCACTGGTTCGGTTGTCTGCGGTTCGGACCATGCACCTGGCGTCGAGCAGAAGCTCGGCTGCGCACAAACTCCTGCGGTACAGGCACCCGCGATGCACTCGTCTGGAGACAAACACGCATCCCCATTGGGCTTGAGCGATTCGCATCGACCTGTTCCGAAAAGGTCGCAGAAGGAATCCTCGCAATCACCCTTTAGCTCAAAATTCTCGTAGCACGTATCGCCGAGGCTCAATGCCTCGAATGACATTTCCTCACAGACGGCTTGGCCGCAATCGAGTCCGGTTTTGCAGAACTGCATCGTGGGCATTAAACCGCAGCTTTCTCCAACCGAACCTGCTGCCACACACACGCCTTCGGTATTTTCTGATAGACCACATGCACCTGTTTCGTCTTTTCGACAGCACCAACCAGTTGCAGGGTCGCAGGTGCCGTAGATTGCAGCACCTACACCGTCTGTCAGGGGCATGCACGTATCACCAATCTTAGACGTGCGTTGGAACATACGGCGGGGGTATAAGCCCGACGCGGGAGGGAGTAGCCCGTAGCATTGTGAGTCGAATAGGGCGATGGTCGCATCAACGCCACATTCAGCGCTTGCTAGCTCCTTCATGCAGGCGTCTGCCTCCGTTTGGTCAAATTGCACTCGGCCATCCTCAACAGCCTTAACCCAAGGTCCGAATGGCGCGATCTCCAATGCCGTCGTCAGCGCGGAAACACAGTCGAAGTCAGTGGTGGGCACGTTTGGTGGAAATGTGGTGGCCAAGCCAGCTTCCTGGATCATCACGTTATCGCGGAGGGTTGTGAAGTAGGTGTCGGCATCGGCCGCGTTACAGCAGGATTCAAGCTGCTCGCATACTGCAGTTGCCACACGGGCGATCAGTGTATCGGGCGTTAGTGGTGCAGCATTCACGTCAGGATTCGAGGAGTCGTTCATCGTTCCAGCGTCAGCCATCTCAACAGTGTCGGTCATGGACGGCGCGTTAGGTGCTGGGTCAGCGGATGTATTGTCCGCGCAGCCATTCATCGCGATTGCTGCGATGACGAGGACTTGCAGGCATAGGCTTCGTTGCATTCCTTGCATGATGAGTATTCTCCTTGGGGGGATAATGGGGCAGGGGGAGGGGATAAGTGATGCGTCTGTCTCTGTAAATAAAAAACCAACCAAACGGTCGGTAAATGCTGTGACGTCATCGTTTTTCGTGAACAAAAAGAGGCGTACTCCGCTCTGGCCCCATGGGCATGAGGCCTCATTGCCCTCGAGACTGCTCAGGGGCTTCACCTATCTCCCCACGGTAGATACACTTCGACCCGATGACGCATGCTCGTAAACAGCCCAGGTGGCTCCGCAACCTTGCAATGGTGATGGTGTTCTTCGCCGCGCATTGCGCGTTTGTGGGATGTGTGTCCGATGGACCGGACGCCCATGCCCCCTTGGCCACGTCGCCTGGAACAACAAGCGCCATTAGCTATGTGCTGCCACCGGGGCGAGAGAGCGACATTCAGTCACTTGTGTCTGAAGCAGGGTGGGGTGGAGCGACGGATGCCCTGTTCCGGTTCGGAAATATCTCCATCGAGACGTCAACGATAACCTACCGAGTCGTGCGGGCAGAGGCCGAGGGAAATGTCGTTGCAGAGTTGATGTTAAAGCCTCTTACGAATGCCACACCGCAGGACGAAACAAGCATCAGTTTTGCGATATCAACACGTATTCACGCGTCAGATGCGGCCTCGCGCTCGGCACTCTCAGAGCGACTTTCTAAGGCCGTGGCAAGTGTACAGAGTCAAGACCAAGGCGATTTCTATCGGGAAATAGTGACTGAGGTAGCCCCTGTATCCCCTGTTGGGGAGGAGGAACCACGGGGATACGGAGAGATCGTCATCTTTGTGCTGCTCGTGATGCTTACGCTCCTGCTTACGGTCGTCCTTTTGTGGCGGCGAAGTCTTCAGTTTGCTGCGGTTGTACGCCTCAATCACGCGGTTCCAGCGCTGCTCCAAACCATTATTTTCGCGTACTGGTCGATCTACTGGCCCGGGATGCTGGGGCATGCCGAGTTAATCGCGATTCAACTTGTGGCCGCGTTCGTGTTGGACGCAGGCATCAATTTGGCGATCAAGCGACGTTGGAGCATCAGCTTCAGTCCCATTCCGATTGTGTTAAGCGCCAATCTCTTCGTTCAGTTTCCGGAGGAGGAGATGGTGTGGTCACTGGTTATTGTCGCACTTGCAGTGGCGTCCAAGGTGCTCATTACACGGAAGGGGCGCCATATCTTCAACCCAAGTGCATTCGGCATCGCTGTTGTGGTCATTCTTGGATATCCCTTCTGGCCCGAGGCCGTGACATCCGGTGATCATGCCAATGAATTTTCGACTGCAGCAAATATGAGCGAACTTATCATCTTGATAGCGCTTATCGTTCAGTTGCGCGTTCCAATCGTCCTTGCATCCCTCTCGGCGGCACTTGTTTTGCAGTTCACGCAGAGCGCTTACGACCCGGAGTGGGCGCCCGTGCTACTGGTGTTGACGCTGCTCATTACCGATCCGTCGACGATGCCCAAGACATCACCAGGCCGTGTCCTCTTCGGCTTGACCTACGGATTTCTCGCCACTGTATTTGGCTTGATTCTCATCGAAACCATTCAGCAGGACTTTTACGGAAAAATCTTTCCTGTCCCCATCTGCAACTACCTGGTTCCTTGGTTCGACCGTTGGGGGGAGAGACTTCCAAAACTGCTCGGACGGATTTTGGAACCCCGCTGGAATAAGGCACATGTGGCCTTATATTTCGCATTCGTGACCAGTTTGATCATGGGGGGCGGAAAAACCGAACGCTTCCACGCCAGTGTCCGCTTACATGGTGCGCAGACGAATGTTCGCTACCTCAAGGTGGAGCCAGGCGGTGAGGCGCTCTGCCATAAGAATCCTCTCTTTTGCGAGCCCTTTTCATTTCTCGATGAAGTGCAAGAACTCAGCAATCCGGACGCGTCCGGCACGGGACCTAGGCGCTAATCTAGCTGGTCGAGCTGCTCTAAAAATGATGCGATCTGAGCGTCAAAAGGTGTCGCGACAATATTTGCGGGTCCCATATTGGTCGCCATGAGCAGCCCCAGGCCGTCCGACTTATAGAGCCACGTGGTCACCACGTTCATATTGTTGGAACCCATGTGCGTTAGGATCCCCTTTTGCGGAACAAGCCAGCCCAACGCATACTTCTTGGGGGGATTTGTTGCGTGGAGTGCATTCCAGGTATCGGCTTGGAGGTAGTTCTCAGGACCACCTCCGAGATGGCCTCGAAGATAGTTCATCCAGCTATCTACATCACAATGAACGGTACCCGCCGGTCCAAATGCTGGAGGATTATCCGAACCGGGAGAACCTGGGTCGATAGCGGTGACAACACCATCTCCTTTTGTTTGATGTCCCCAGGGCGCATCGATAGTGCCCGGCGTTGCGGGCGCGCCGAAACCGCATGTCATCGCGAGAGGCGCAAATACTTCCTCCCCGATCACGGTCTCCCAGGATTTACCCGTGATGCTCTCGATGATCGAACCCACGATGATATAGCCCGCATTCGAGTAGTGGTAGGTTCCAGCCTTGTGCTGCGGAGGAGCCGCGAGGACTGCTTCGGCGAATTCACGTCTAGTTTTGACCACATCCACGGCTCCCGCTGCCCAGAGCGCTGACCACAATTCTTTGGCCTGCTGACTCAGACTGCTGTAAGTGCCGCCTTCGTGGCGAAGCAATTGTGCGACCGTCACATCCTTGTACGCCGCCTGAATCTTCGCCGTGAAAAATAGGTCTGCCATGGTTGCCTCAAAAGAGAGTTTTCCTTGCTCGACCAAGCGCGCGACGATGGTGGCTGTCATGGCCTTGGTGCAGGAACCGAGATGCCATCTGTCTGCGTCTGTGATCGGTTCATCCTCACCAAATTTACGTACGCCGGCGACACCACGAGCGATGATTTCATCCTTGGTAAAGGCGAGGATTGAAATTCCCGGTAGGCCGAGTTCTTCCGCAATCGATGCCGCGAAGTCATCCAATCTTGGTACGGCTGGCAGAGAGGGCAGTTCTTGTAGCTCAGCATCTAAGGGAACGTCGATGTCTGCAGGCTGCGTGAGAACCTCGTTGATGTCCTCGACCGAAGATGAGGTGTCTTGAATGTCTGCGGGTGACACAACATCCGATTGAAGGGAAGCGATATCCTGCTTCTCAATATCCGTTGCAGATGCGTCTTCTCCCGAGGCGTCTTGTACCTCGTTTGCACAACCGTGAATGAAGAGAACAAGCGACGCAAGTATGGTCACTGCGATCCTAATCATGGAACATCCCCCCAGAGTTCAAACCTATTGTTCAGGGTGACGAGCACCGAACCGCTTGTCAACCGGGTGCATCAACGCAAAAGGCCGATTAGTTGGATGGAAGGCAGCTGCTGCCCGGCAGACACCATGCGGGCTTGGCCGGGTCGCGAGGGGTCTCACAGGCGAAGCCCTTCTCTGACGTACATAGGCAGTAGCTATCGAGGACACAATAGGCATCCTTGTCCCCGTTCTTTGTACAATCTACCGGTGTAAGTCCGTATTTAGCCGACCCACAACTCGATGGCCGCTCGCCGTCAGGTCTTGGTATCACAACCTTTTTAACGGGTGGTGGGGCAGGTGTTGGTAGGGCCTTTACAGTGGCTGGGACCGCGGGCTTAGGCTTCGCTTCGCTGGTCGTGTTGGGTGCTGGCTTGGCGGCGACATCGACCTGTTCTTTGCTCGTAGAGGGCGCGCCGTTTTCTGCGCTTCCCTCCGGCGGTGGCGTGGTGTCGGAGGGTGTCGGTGGGGTTGGTGCACTGCAGTCTGCCAGTTCACCGCCCGTTTTGTACCAATCGCCGATGAGCTTACGCTCGCGGTCGGTCATATCGGTCTTGTTGCCCATCGGCATGGTCTTCAATACGACGCTACGTGCATAAACATCATGTTTGCGTGCCAGAACCCTATCCGGAGTGTCCAACATCAATCCCAGCGGGGCCAGGGCAAAGGCGGGATCCGTCGGCTTTTCTGCATGGCATGACACACAATGCTTGTTGATGATTGGCTCTACCTCACACCAAGATACAGGTTCTGGCTTCGTGTCCGGCTCGGAGGGTTTCATTGCCAATGCGAGTGCAATCATTCCGAGCGCGGCTGCAGGGAGGAGGTATGCATTCTTATGACCTTGGCCGTGAAGATTGAACCAATGACGAATCGTCGCCCCGAGGATGGAGATGGTCAAAAGTACGGCCCACGACGCACTGGAACCGAAGGTAAAGGGGAAATGGTTGCTCACCATGATGAAGAGCACGGGAAGCGTTAGATAGTTGTTATGGAGCGACCGAAGCGCTCCATCGGCCCCTTTGCTTGTGTCGGGCTTCTCGCCCGCCAGCATCGCATCGACCATGACCCGCTGATTCGGGATGATGACGACAAATACATTGGCTGCCATGATGGTGCCCATGACGGCGCCAACATGGATGTATGCCGCACGCGGCGAGAGCGTATTGGTCAAAAAGAAGGCTAGGCCGGTAAGGAGCGCCAGTCCCACCACGGCCAGGAGGATGGGCGTCTTCGCGAGGGTTTTGCACAGAATATCATAGGCGAACCAGCCGCCCACAAGCACACCGATACCGGTCAGGACCGCCTCGCTCGTACTGAGTTCGGCCACCTGTGGGTCCACCATAAAAGACTGGGCCTGGGTCCAATAAATGAGCGCCAACAAGGCGACACCTGATATCCATGTAAGATACGCCTCCCATTTAAACCAATGCAGGGTCTTGGGAAGGTTAACCGGTGCACCGTCGTATTTGGTCGTCCGATAGAACGCACCACCATGGATACTCCAAACGACACCTTTGACATTCTCGCCCTCGTCTTCGGGGCTTTCTGGCGGGCGAATACTGTTGTTGAGCCAGATGAAATAGAAGGACGTTCCAATCCAGGCTGCACCGGTGATGATGTGGAACCACCGGGCGAGTAAATGCAACCAGTCGTTGGTGTATGCGTCGAACAGAACGGGCCTCCAGTCGTTGGTTGTTCACCATACAAACAGCCCCCTACAAGGGCAAGATAACCTGCGCTATGATGTCCCCATGCTTGTACCGACAAAATCTTCCAACACTACGCCTATTGCACTGCAATCCAGGCGCGTGCTCACCCCTTCTGGGATGTCTCCAGGCGTGGTTCTCGTTGAGAACGGACGCATCAAGTCAGTAACCGATTGCGTCCCAGGGGGATGCGCATCGGAGGACCTAGGCGACTCCGTCCTCATGGCAGGAATTGTTGATTCACATGGACTTATGCAAGTTCTTTATAATGAATCTATCAAATCAGATCATGATTATTTATTTATGTCAAGCGTAATAGACTCAAAAAAAATTAAAAAAGGATACTCCATATCCATTGTTAATTCACTAGGTGAAAAAGAAAATGTCACATCATTTTGGGTTGTTAACTGTGCAGGTTTAAACAGTGATGTAATAGCCAATCAGTTAGCTTATGAAAATAAAAAA
>MDTD01027872.1_pt1 | contig 10846 bp, 11 predicted proteins | sample 811221 | NCBI WGS metagenome assembly MDTD01 (sample SAMN05326646, study PRJNA326480) | marine metagenome | isolation source: seawater | place: Pacific Ocean: South West | collected 2011
CACCACAGTTTGAACATTTTCCTGCCACTGGCGAATATATTTTTCAAATAGACCCGGGCATTTGGCCGCGTCCCCTTTTCCTCTGAATGGCCGCCGCATCAGGCGGCTAAACCAATTGGGGCGGTAACGGCCATAACCGGCGAAAATTTCATCCCCGCCCTCACCAGACAAAATGACCTTTACATCCTTGTGGGCAAATTCAGCCAGTTTCAGCAAAGGCAGCGCGGCGTAATCGGCCACCAAGTCATCCATATAGCGGCACATGGTCGGCAGGTAGTGCCAAAAGTCCTCTTCAGTAAAATGAACATTGGTATGGCGCGCTGAGAGCTTATTGGCCAAGCTGTTGGCTTGCTGGCGTTCATCTGCCACACTTTTACTTTCAAACCCGATGGTAAAGGTGCGCAACTCATCCACCAGTTCGTTCATTTTTATCACCATGGAGCTGGAGTCCACACCGCCAGAAAGGAAGGCTCCATAAGGCACATCCGCCTGCAGGTGGGAAGATACAGCTTTCGTGAACAAATCCTCAAACATCGCGCCGGTTTTTTCCTGCAAGGTATAGTTGGGCACGGTCAACTTCGGAATTTTACGATGTTTACGGGCGATAATACCATCACGCAACACCAGTGTTTCCCCTGGCAAAACCCGCTCAATATGCTTGAAAATAGTTTGCCGCCCGCCTGTATACTGACGGTTAAAGTACGCGGCCAGGGCATTATGATCCACTTCCGGTTCAACCCAGCCGCTGCGCACCAAGGCCGCAGGCTCAGAAGCAAAAGCGACCCCCTTATCGTTCCGGCAGTAATACAAGGGTTTGATGCCGTAGGGGTCACGGCTGATAACCAATTCGCGGGTCTGTTCATTGTACACAGCAATTGCATACATGCCTTGCAAATCGTCGACATAGCGCAGGCCGTTTTTGACAAACAGATGTAGGGCGGGCTCGGTATCCGACTCGGTTTTGAACTTAACCCCTTGCTCTTCCAGCTTTTTTTGCAGGGAACGGTAATTGTATATTTCTCCGTTGGCAACGATGTGCACCTTACCGCTTTCATCACAAATGGGTTGAGCCCCACCCCCCACATCAATAATGCTTAAACGACGGTGAACCAAACCAACGTTTTCTTCCATATACACCCCTTGTCCGTCGGGGCCGCGGTGCTCCAAATGAGAGGCCAGGCTATACAGAAACTTCTTTTCAGCCTTCCATTCTTTTTTTAAGGAAACCCCACCAATACCGCACATTACGCCACGTCCTCCGTTGGGGTTGTAATATTCACATAAAAGCTTAACCACTGCTGCAGAACCACCTCTTGTGAAAAGGCGTGCTCTCCCTTAACTTTGCCGGCATGGGCCAGTTGGTTGGCCAGCTCAGGGTGCTCCATTAATTCCTTAACCGCCGCCGCCAGAGGGCGTCCTTTTCCAACTGGCACCAAAAGCCCGGTTTTACGGTCGTCAATTAAAGACTTTGGTCCATCGGACTCAGACGCAATCACCGGCATTTCATGCATCCAGGCATCCAGAACCACATTCCCCAACGGCTCATGGCGGCTGGGCACCATCCACACATCGCTCGCGGCCGCCAAAGCGGTAATATTGTTGACCCAGCCCACAAAGTGAACCCGGTCACCGTAGCCGTCCGATTCCACCATGGTTTTCAAAGTATCCTCATCGGGCCCCTCCCCGGCAACAATGGTATGCACATTATCCGGCATAAAGCGCATAGCATACAGTGCAATATCAAAACCTTTGTTTTCATGCAGGCGGCCCGCCAGAAATATGGTATACGCATCTTCCGGTATCCCCAGCGTATCGCGCACACCGTTGCGCTCCAGCTTATAATCTTCCACCGGCTCTGGCGCAAAATTGGGGATGTATTCAGCCTTATCCTCCGGCCAGCCTTTGGTTTTAACATAGCGGCAAATATCTTCGGTATTTCCCACCAGCCAGTCCATATTTTTATAATACTTCAAGCTGTAATAACCGCCCAAGCGGCCTACATTCACCACCCCTTCCACCTTAGGAATAAAGCGGCTGGCGCGGTTCATCCACGATTGAACCACCGCGGGTTTCTGCGCCTCAATAATCTTTTTCAATTCGGTTTTGGTTTTTATATCCAACAGCCCGCCAAATGGCAGAGCCGCGTGGGGAATGTTGTACTTTTCCATCTGGCTTTGCAGCCAACTGTCTTGGCGCACCACCACAAAGGTATCTACACTTGCCTCTTGCAGGGCCCGCATCATACGCACAAAAAAGGTCTCCGCACCCCCGGCTTTTTTGGATCCTATAACGTGTACAACTTTTAAACTCACTTACTCCAGCTCCGCTTTCAGGTGGGTTAAAATGGGGAACAAGGCAGCCATTAAGGCAATCAGGAAACCATAACGGCCTTCTTTGTAACCTTTCCGCGCCCAGTACGATTTATAAAACCGTGTTAATCCCTTTCGTATACTGGTACGGAACTTTGGTATACGTTTGCTTTGGCGCATATCGGCTGCGGCCGCGTCCGTATACCGCTTCAAACGGTCCAACATATCGTTGATATCTTTGTCCACTAAGTGAATCAACCGATGCCCCGGGGCAAGGTCTTCACCCAGACGCATTTCCTGTCCCTTTAACTCCAGGCTGGGATGCACCCGCTGCGCGCCCCACAGTTTGCAGCCTTTTTTAAACAATTTTTTGGCCCGTGTGGTGCCAAAAGAACCGGCCCAGCCGTGCAATACCAAACGCTGACCAACATAATTATCCACCGGCAACAGCACATACCCCTCCGGTGCGGCTTGAATGTGCTGGGTTATCTCTATAGCCAGGTCAGGGTGAATACGCTCATCAGCATCTACTTCTAAAATCCAATCGCCTGCACAGGCATCAATACCTGTGTTACGCCGCTCACCTTCCAACTCCCAACTGCCTTCTACAAGCGTGTGGGCATAGCGCTCGGCAATGGCTTTGGTGCCGTCGGTGCACTTGTCCAGCACCACTACAATTTCATCGCAGAAAACCAAGGACTTCAGGCAGTCTTCAATCACCTCTGCCTCATTGTGTGCAACCACTAAAGCCGAAAGCTTAGCGGGCATGCGTTTGCTCCGACCAGCCAACCCGCATACCGATTAATGACGGTACAATCAAAAACAGCAGCCACCACTCATGGAAGATGGATGTATTGGCCAACGAGCCCACCCAAAAGGCCAAATAGGAACACAGCGCCGCCACACCATACAGGTTGCCCTGGGCGTATTTCCAGAAAATATACAACACATACAAGGCGACGGCCGCCACGGCCGCAAAGCCAACAATGCCGGTTTCCAGCAACAACTGCAGCACAAAGTTATGCGGATGCATGGTGCTGGCCAGTTCCACGCCATCAAATGAAAGTTTTCTAAACGAATTCAAACCGATACCAAACACTGGATTTTCGGGGATTTTACTCATGGCAAACTCCCATATATCCAGACGGCCCGAACCAGGGCCAAACTTCTCCATGGCCGGGTTAATACGGCTGACCAATGTGTCCATACCGCGCGCAAGGCCGTACAAAAGCGGGCCAATCGCCACCACAAAAATGCTTAATAACCAATGCCGGCCGTGCAGGGTAAACTGGTGGCGTGTTCCTGCCAGCCACAAGAAAATAAGCGCCGCCACGGTGCCGGAAATCCAGCCCGCGCGCCCGCCGCATACAAAAATCACCCAGAAACTTACCACCGCCACTGGCAAGGCAAAGCTGTGCGCCAGCACTTCCTGCTCCTGGTCTTTTTTAATCAGCCATGCCCAAAAAAACGGTAAAATCACCGCCAGACTGGTGCTCATAAAGTTTAAGCGGTCTCTGTGCTCCCAGTTGTCACCATGTAAAGCCTGAGACAAACGCTGGTCGTTCAAAAACGCATCCACCAAGGACAGAGTCATCACAAAAATGGTCGCCACCGCCAAGGTTCTCAACAGTATTTGCACATCCCGGGACGGCATTTCCCGAATCACGATATACAGTAGTATACCACCCAAACCTAAGCCAAACAGCTGCAGTAGCTGTTCCATGGCATAGGCGCGGTCAATGCCAAACGCCGCGGAAAAACTGAATGCCACGTATACAGCAATCAACATGCGGAAAACGTTTGAGCCAAGCAAGTACGTAACCGTACTGCGTAAACTGGTGCCCTTGGTGGCCAGAAGGCCAAACAGTATACCGCTAATCAAGCAGACTGAGGTCACAGCCTTCCCCAGCAAAATTAACGGTAGTGCCGCACCCAATAACACAGCGGCGGCTTTCCACATCAGCTGAATTTCTTCCCGTAACATTTAAGCGATGTCCTTTTCTTCTTTTTTATATCGATCAAACAGTTCTACAACACATTCATAGACTTTATCCACGCTAATATCCGTCATAACGCGCGGCAGTGCAACCTTTTCTAAATTAACCAGATGGCGCTCCCGCTTGGGCGGAGCAACCGTCATAACGGCCGAACCCACCGGCGCGTAAGAAAGCTCTGACATGGGCCCAAACAGGCTGATGGTTGGCACCCCCGCCGCCGCGGCCATATGGCCAAGGCCAGAGTCATTACCAATAAACATATCAGCATTCTTCAACCAGGCATAAGCCTGCGGCAGGTTGGTTTCGCCGACCAGGTCAATACGTTTGTCTTCCGGTAAACTGGCCAGGAAGTCTTCCACCATATAGCGCTCTGGCCTTGCCCCCATCACCACAACACGGTGGTTTTGAAAACGCGGATCTTGTTGTATATACCGCATAAGCTGGGCAAAGCGCCCTTGCGGCCAGCGCTTACCCACCCAGTTGGCCGTCGGCGCCACGGCAATAAACGGACGGGCTTCAGCGCGTATTTTCTCATAGTATTCAATCAGCTCTGGTGTTTTATGCACCCACACTTTGGGTTTAAGTGGCGCATCAGATGGCCAGAGGGAAGCAAATTGCTGGGCTTTGTGGCCGCGGGCAGGCTTATAAATAATCTTTTTACGTCCCTTCAAACATCGGCCTAACAGCGGGGTTCGAAGGTCAACAATAAGGTCGTATTTTGTTTGAGAGCACTGCTTGTACAAATCAATATAATGGCCGTGGCGGCGCTTTTTCACCACCGGATAGAGTGTGCCCAGTTGCGGTAGCCCTGCCAGAAGATCAGCGCTTTTGGCGCCGACGACCACATCTACCACCGCATCAGGGTGGTCGGCCAGTATACGGTGCAGCAACGGGGTGGACAGTACCACATCGCCAATGTTTGTCAGGGTAATAAATAAAATTCGCATTGGTTTTACACTTTAATTTTACCCTGTAGATGCTAATGGAAAACGCGCCGTTTGTCAGTCTTTTTTAAGGCTTTTACTTGAACAGGAAGTGTGAAAAGATAACCAGCTATGGAACATGTGGCACGTTTAAAATCTCGCGGTATTTTAGGGCTGGAAGGGCCTAACGTTCATGATTTTTTACAAGGAGTTATCACCAATGATATACAAAAATTGGCCCCAAATGCCTTATTGTATGCCGCCCACTTAACCCCCCAAGGCCGCTTTTTGTATGACTTTTTTATTGCTGAGATTAACGGTGACATCCTTATTGACTGCGACAGAGATGAATTGATGGATGTCGCCAAATCGCTCCATGAATACGATATTGCCAAAAAGATAGATTTTCACGATTTAAGCGATGAATACAGTGTATTCAGTCAATGGAACAGTCAAGGCACTGAGGTGGGCCGATGGCTGGCCGACCCGCGCCACCCAAAACTGGGCCGCCGCAGTTACCTGCGCGGTAAAGATGCCACCCCCCAGCCAGATACTTCAGAAGATGAATACAATGCATACACTTTATCTCTTGCCATTCCAGACGGCACGGTTGATGTAGTCAAAGGCAAAACACTGGCCAATGAAATGCGCCTGGAAGATTTAAACGGTGTGTCCTTTACCAAAGGGTGCTATGTGGGGCAAGAACTCACTGCCCGCACCAAATACCGCACCAACCCGAAAAAGGGCTATTTTATTGTACATTTTGACAGCGATGACGACCTGCCCCCCGGCACAGAAATCCTGCGCGGTAAAACCACCGCGGGGCACCTGTTCCGCAACACCGGCGGTGTTGGTTTGGCCATGCTGCGCTTTCGCGATGTGGATAAGGGCGAACCGCTACTGGTCAATGGTAAAGAATTAAAAGACATCCGCAAGCCGGACTGGGTGCAGGCGGATTATTACTAACTTAAAAACGCGATACAAAATAATCGCCTCCGGCCTTTACCTTCTTCATAAATAAGGCTAAAATCCCGCCACATTAACAATAGACAAAGGAGCTCAACTCTCATGCCTGCCAAATCAATGGATGAACTGGTTTCCCTGTGCAAACGCCGCGGCTTTATTTTCCAAAGCGCGGATATTTATGGCGGATTGAAAGGCATGTATGACTTTGGGCCCCTGGGCGTGGAGCTGAAAAACAACCTGAAAGATGCCTGGTGGCGCTCTATGGTGTATGAGCGTGATGATGTGGAAGGGTTGGACAGCTCCATCATTGGCCACAAGCTTATGTTCACCTACTCCGGCCATACTGAAACATTTAACGACCCGCTGGTGGAATGTAAGGACTGCCACGCCCGTATGCGCGCCGACCACATGAAAGACACCAGCGTGTGTGAGCAATGCGGCTCCACCAATGTGACCGAGCCGCGGGTGTTCAACCTGATGTTTAAAACCAACATTGGCCCTATTGAAAGTGAGGACAGCGTCGGTTACCTGCGCCCGGAAACCGCCCAGCATATTTTCGCCAACTTTAAAAACGTGGTGGATTCCACCGCGCGCAAGGTGCCCTTTGGGATTGCGCAGATGGGCAAGGCGTTCCGTAATGAAATTATTGCCCGCAACTTTATTTTCCGCGTGCGCGAGTTTGAACAAATGGAGCTGGAGTTTTTCGTTAAACCCGGTGAGGACGAAAAATGGCACGAATACTGGCTGGAAGAACGCCTGAAGTGGTGGGAAGAACAAGGCCTGCCGCGGGATAAAATCAACGTGCTGGACGTACCGGATGACGACCTGGCGCACTACGCCAAACGCACCTATGACTTGGAATACAAATACCCGCACGGGCACGATGAAATTGAAGGGATTGCCAACCGCACCGACTACGATTTGGGCAACCATACCAAGGCCCAGAACGAGTTTGACCTGACCGCCGAGGTGCACGAAAACAAAGATTCCAACAGCAAGCTGGCGGTACTGGATGATGAAAGCAAAAAATGGTACGTGCCATATGTTATTGAGCCGTCCGCCGGGGTGGAGCGCGGCGTGCTGGCGGTGATGAATGAAGCCTATACTGAAGAAGATTTAGGCGACGGAAAAAGCCGTATCGTCTTGAAATTTAAGCCGCATTTGGCGCCCATTAAAGTGGCGGTGATTCCGTTGAAGAAGAACCATGACGGGCTGGTGGCGAAAGCACGGGAGATTAAAAACACCCTGCAAGCCCTGGGCTTGGGCCGTATTTTATTTGAAAACACCGGCAACATTGGTAAAGCCTACCGCCGTCATGATGAAGTGGGCACGCCGATTTGCGTGACCGTGGACTTTGACACCATTGAAAGCGACAACGCGGTGACCATTCGTGACCGGGATACAATGGAGCAAAAACGTATAAAAATCGACGAGTTAGAAGACTTTGTGAAAGATTTTTATCAAGCCGCGCAAAGCCGTGACAGCAAGGCTGCCGCCTGAACGTATACGGTTAGAATCAACTGCATTTAAAAACGCCCCGCCGGGGCGTTTTGCATACCACGTATGCAATGGGGATGTATACCCTTATTCGGGCTTGGCTTTTCCGCAATATTCGCATGCACCGCCTGTGAAATGCGGCTGTGCGGGTACGTAAGCGCCACAGGTAACGCATTGAATTTCATCGACAATATCGCCGCCCTCGTCAGGGGCACCCGGCAGTATACGACTAAAGATTGCGCGAAACAGGAAATAAATCAGCAAAAGTCCGGCAAAACCTAAGAAAAGTTTCAACATGACTTATTGTCCTTTGTATGACGATATTTTTTTGATTTTCTCCACCATTTTGGGGTGGCTCCAATCCCGCTCGCCGGCTTCAATTCCCCGGATGGTTAGCCCCTTATCCAGAATGTAGGTTTGCGGCAGCGCCAATGCGCCCATTTCAGCGCGTGTGGTGCGGCCCATTTCATCCCACAAGACGGTGAGATCGGCCACGCCGTATTCATCTAAAAAGGTTTTGACTTTTTGCGGGTCACGGTCGGTGGCAATGGTCACCACCTTGACCTCACCCTGACGGGCCAGTTTGGCTAAAGACGGCATTTCTTTAACGCACGGCGTGCACCAGGTGGCCCACACATTGACGATAATTGGCGGCTGGGTACCGGTCGTCGCTGACAGTAAAGTATCGTCACCATCAAGGGTTTTAAAGGCGAGATCAGCAATATTGGTCCCGTGGTATTTTTCCAAAACTTCACTGGTGGGGCTGAGCTTTTCCGCTCCGTCAGAACAGCCGGAGATGACCGCAACAGCGGCCATAAGAGTTATTTTAACGACGGTGGTTACGCGGCCCATGCCTCAGGCTTTAGAATGGTTTTGGCGAAAATTGCCCAGCGCTCGTCATTTTCAATCTGTGGGAAGCTGTAGGCCTGCGCCATGGCGGCGCCCACAATCAATCCATACAAAACTTCCGCGCCCTGTTCAGGGTTGAAGTCTTTAGCCAAGGCCTCTTGCGCCTGACCAAAACGCAGCATCTGCGCGATTTGCGCGCGCACTTTGGCATTGAGAAGTTTCACCCGCTCGGCCAGACCGGGGGCTTCGTTAGCGCCGTGACCCAGAAACAGGCGCGCCAGACCGGGGTGGCCTTCCAAAAATTCCATATAGGTGACATACAGGCGCTCCAGACGCTCGCCGGTTTTTTGGGTTTCTTGCTGAATGGTGTTAAGAGGGCCCAAAAAGTTGGCTTCCATATACGCCATCAACGACATAAAAATCTCTTCTTTGGAGCGGTAGTGGCGGTAAATAGCGGCTTCCGTCACGCCGTTTTCCTGCGCGATACGGGCAATGGTAATTTTATTGGACGGGTCTTCCAGAAGAGATGCGACCGCTTTTAATATACGTAACTGACCGGGCCTTAACTCGTTCATGCCACTTGCTCCTTAACCGTTTGAGATGTTTCCTGTGCCCATTGTACCAAACTTTCCGCTGTATGGTGAATATAAGGTGCGTCCACGCTTGTGTTACCCACCAAAATGGTCTGCATGCCAAGGGCGTGGGCGGGCTCCAAATTTTGCGGGCTGTCTTCAAACATGGCACACGTGTCACCACCTTGGCCCAGATGGGCCAGCAGTTTGTGGTAGGGCTCCACCTGCGGTTTGGGGATGAAGTCCGCCCATTCGGTATCAAAAATATCTTCAAAAGAATCGGCCATGTCCATTTGTTCCAGCACGCGGCGCGCATGGGTGGCGGAGGCATTGGTGAAAACAAATTTGCGCCCGGGCAGGCTTTCCACATATTGCTTGGTGATGCGGCACGGGTTTAAGCTGGTGACATCCACATCGTAAACAAACTCCATGTAATCCTGCGGGCAGATGTCATGGTGTTTAATCATGCCGTACATGGTGGTGCCATATTTCAGGTACAAATCGCGGCGTTTTTCAGCCGCTTGTTGTTCGTTAAGGTTCAGCACGCGGCAGATATACGCCTCATGCCGGTTCAGCATTTGTTCTAGAATGCCCGTATCTGACGCGTAAAGCGTATTATCCAAGTCAAACAGTACAACATCTTTTTCTACCACCTTTAAACAATCCTTCTTTTAACCGGCTTTGCTGTTGATGTCCGGAATTTCTTCCAGCCAGTCTTTTAAACTTTTAAAATAATGATGCACATATTCTTCTTCCACCGGGTCGTGCTCCACCAGCACCGTGGTCATGCCCAAGTTGTGCGCGGGCAGCAGGTTGAGGGGCTGGTCTTCAAACATGGCGCATTTTTCAGGGTCAGCGCCCAAGGTGTCCACCAGCTCTTCATAAATATCCTGATCAGGCTTAAAGCGCTCGCCCCGCTCACAGGCATAGCTTAAATGGTCAAAATGGTGGGTGATTTTTAGATGATCCATCACCTTATCCGCGTGGCTCTTTGGCGCGTTGGTGAAAATAACCTTGCGCCCGGGCAAAAGGCTCAATTTTTCCTGTGTAATTACACATTGGGGCAAAAAGCTGTAGTCCACCCGGTTGTGGAAGAACTCATCCCACCCGGCGCGTTTCAGGCCGTGTTCTTCCCACCAGCCCTGCACGCCATGGCCGTATTTTTCCTGATAGGTCTGGGTCATGACCTCCGCCTCATGGCGTTCAATGCCCAGTTCATTTTTGACGTATTCGTAAAATGTGCCGCGGATAATATCTTCCATGCCGGAGTCCGGATACAAGGTATTATCCAAGTCAAAAATCCAGGTATCAATGTGGCTAAAACGGTTATGCGGCATGATGCTTCCTTATGTCTTCGGCTGTTCTTATTGGCCTATATAATAGCACACTTTTTTAAACATTCACCCCCATACGGCGCATAATGATCCACTGCTGCGCAATGGCGAACACATTACTGATAAGCCAGTACAGCACCAACCCGGACGGGAAGTTTAAAAACACAATGGTGAAGATAATCGGCATCAGCTTCATTACCTGTTGCTGCATTGGGTCCGAAGCCGGCGGGTTCAGCTTCATCTGCACAAACATACTGGCCCCCATCAACAGCGGCAACACATAGTAAGGGTCTTTGGCCGACAGGTCATGAATCCACCACATGAATGGTTCATGACGGAACTCAAAGGAAATCAGCACCATTTTATACATGGCGAATAAAATGGGGATTTGCACCAGTG
>MDTD01104539.1_pt1 | contig 10846 bp, 13 predicted proteins | sample 811221 | NCBI WGS metagenome assembly MDTD01 (sample SAMN05326646, study PRJNA326480) | marine metagenome | isolation source: seawater | place: Pacific Ocean: South West | collected 2011
CTATCTAGTATTGTTTCGCTATTACCTGTGCCTTTAAATTCTTCAAAAATAACTTCATCCATTCTACTTCCTGTATCAATTAAAGCTGTTGAGATAATTGTTAATGAACCGCCTTCTTCAATATTTCTTGCTGCACCGAAAAATCTTTTGGGTCTTTGTAGTGCATTAGCATCAACACCTCCTGTTAAAACCTTACCTGAACTTGGTATAACAGCATTATATGCTCTTCCTAGTCTTGTAATTGAATCTAATAAAATAATAACATCTTTTTTGTGTTCTGTTAATCTTTTTGCTTTTTCAATAACCATTTCAGCTACTGCTACGTGCCTTTGGGCCGGTTCATCGAAAGTAGAACTAATCACTTCACCTTTAACAGTTCTTTGCATATCTGTTACTTCCTCTGGACGCTCATCAATCAATAACACCATTAGGTAACATTCTGGATAATTTTTAGCTATTGAATTTGCAATACTTTGCAAAATCATTGTTTTTCCAGCTTTTGGTGGAGAAATAATTATAGATCTTTGTCCCTTACCAATTGGACTAACAAGATCAATTAGTCTTGGTGTTAAATCTTGTTTTTTTTCGACTTTTGTAGTTTCAACTTCCATCACTAATTGTTTGTCCGGATACAGTGGAGTTAGGTTATCAAATGCAATTTTGTGTCTTGCTTTTTCTGGTTCTTCAAAATTTATTTTGCTAACTTGTAATAATGCAAAATATCTTTCACCTTCTTTAGGGGCTCTAACCGGACCTTCAACTGTGTCTCCTGTTCTTAGACCAAATTTTCTAATTTGACTTGGGCTTACGTAAATATCATCTGGCCCCGGCAAATAGTTTGATTCCATTGCTCTGAGAAAACCAAAACCGTCTTGCAATAACTGTAAAACACCTACACCTGTAATTTCTTCTTTTTCAGCAACTTTTTTAAGAATAGCAAAAAGTATTTCTTGTTTTCTTAATGTACTAGCATTTTCTATACCCAGTTCTTCGGCTTGTGTTATAAGCTGTTCGGATGATTTTAGTTTTAATTCTTGTATGTTCATGATTAATTATTGATAAGGACTTATCGATTGGACATAATATATATACTCTTTAGAGTATTACAAGGCTGATAATATAATACTAAAAAATTAGTAAAATAAAGGTTTTTTTGCAGTATTTATCAATTATTTTTTAACTCCAGAGCAAAATCATCAACTTTTGACCAATCAGTAAACTCGTATGATTGGGAAGTGTCTGTAGGGCCTTTAGTAATGAACATAATAAATTTAATTATGTATTTATCAAAAAATTTATAATTAGGATAATCAACTTTGCCAGCAAACACTCTTATTCTGTTTGGTTTCCATTTGGATATTTTTAAAAATTTTCTAATATAGGGGTTAGTTTCGGCTGTATTTTTATCTGGTTTTCTCGCAACAACATTTACTGAAAAAAAGGCGCTTTTTTTTTGATTCAATATATTCTTGTTTAAATTTATAAATTTGTAAAGCTCTTTGGAATGTTTGCCATATCTAATACTTGCACCAATTATAACTTTTTCGAAATTAGATATATTAAATTTTTTTGCATCTTCTAAAGAAAGAAGTTCTACTAAATTACCATCATTTAGAAAATTTTTTATTCTTTGACAAATTATTTTTGTATGTCCATCAGAAGTTGAATAGATAATTAAAAAACTAGACATGCTTAAGTTGTGTTATGCTTTGTTCATAACTTGTTGTGGCATTTTTTCATAAAACTTTTTATCTAACTGGTATTCTATATCCTCTTTATCTTGTGCTGAACCTTCTGCCTGTATGAATGTGTATTTTGCAAAATCTTTACACCAATCCTTTTTGGTATTTAAACATTCTATTGGATATATGTTGCCTCCCCATTCTTTTGCTTCATTTACAAGCTCATGTCCTAATTCATCTGTGGTTTCTAAACAATCAGCCACAAAGCTTGGGGAATAAATGGCTATTTCTTTTTTTCCTTCAGTAATTAATTTTTTTACTACATCTTCGGTATAAGGGGTTATCCACTCTTCAGATCCAAATCGGCTTTGAAAACTCATCACACATTGATCTGGATTTATATGTTTTAAGTTGCTTGTTATAAGACAAAAAGTTTCATAGCAGTGTCTATAATAATCATCCCCTTTATTAACAATTCTTCTTTTTTGCATGCCGTGAAACGTAACTATTAAGTTATCAATTTTTTTTCCTTTTTGCTGTAGTTCGTATATTTTGGCATCAACCTGTTTTACGGAGTTATCTATGAAGGCATGTGTTCTATGGAAGTTAGTTATAACTTCAAAAGTTGGAATCTTTACTCTTTTTGATAATTCTTTTGCCAATGCATCTATGCCTGAGGCTATTGTGCTTTCAGAATACTGGGGGAACATCGGTATAACCAGCAGTTTTGTTGCACCAATTCCTTTTTTTAAATCATTCTCCCAACTATCATAAACTTCATTTACATATGGAGGGGACAAAAGAAAAGCATAGTTTACCTCAACATGCCCATTCGGATCAATTTTCTTTAATTCTTCTCCCACGTTTTTTGTAAAGTCTCTTGTGTTTGTAATTAAAGGAAAACTTTTTCCGTCCCAGATCCTTGCATAAAGCTTCGCAGATTTTTTTGGCCTAAAAGGCAATACAAAAAAATTTAAAATTATTTTCCATAACCAGGGATTAATATCAATTACTCTCGGGTCTCCTAAAAATTTTCTAAGATATTTTCTTAAAGCTTTAGTAGTTGGCTCAGAGGGAGATCCTAATTGGACAAACACAACTTTTGTTTTCCTTTTTGGATGTGTATAAATTTGGTTCATATTAATAATTTTTTACCATTTTTACCAGATAATCAAACATATCAGGGTCTGTGTCTGGAAGCACTCCGTGTCCTAAATTGAATATATATGGATGATCTTTAAAAATATCGAGATATTTTGAAGCTTCTTTTTTTAATGTTCCTTTGTCTGTTAATAAAATTTTTGGGTCTAGGCCGCCTTGAATGGGTATTTTTATATCTTTAAGTATTTTTTTTGGATCAACATTGTAGTCGATACTAATTGCGTCTGGTTTAACAATATCACAAAACACTTTATAATTTTTAATCTCTCTTGGAAAACATATTGTTGGTACATTGAATGACTTAATATAATTTACTAAATTTAAAGTTGGGTTATAAATGTAATTTGGTAAATTTTTCTCTTCTAATAAGCCTGCCCAACTATCAAAAATTTGAATTACATCTGCACCACTATCAATTTGATTTTTAATATGAACTTTTAGAAATTTTTCAATAATTGTTAAAATTTTATCTATGTAGATTTTATCTTTAAAAAAATCCTGCCTTAAGCTTTTTTTTGGTGATTGTTGGTTAATTATATAAACTAATAGAGTCCACGGAGCACCAACAAATCCTATTGTGTTTTTGTTGTTTGCACTTACTTCCAAGCTGACTTTTTTTATTGCTTTATATACGGGGCTTATTTTTTCTACAAAGTCCATATCATCTATCTTTGAAACTTCATTTAGGTTTAATTTTCCTAATTTTGGACCAAAATTTTTTTCAAATTCTACTTTTTGACCTAGCCCAAAAGGTAACATTAAAATATCTGAAAAAATAATTGCTGCATCTAAATCAAATCTTTTTAAAGGTTGTAAGGTTATTTCTGATGATAAGTTCTCGTTTAAGCAAAGATTTATAAAATTTGGATTTTCTTTTCTAATCTCTCTAAACTCAGGCAAATATCTTCCTGCTTGTCTCATAATCCATATTGGATTAAATGAAGTGTCTTTATTTACTATTATTTTATGTAACGGTTTCATGAATATATTTATTTAATTATTGTAGTTGTAATATATCCTGTGAATAAAGGTGATTAATTTTTATAAACATTATATTCACATTTTATTAAAAATTTTATTAACTTAAATTGTTTAAAATCGCGCTTTTTTGGTTATATTAATTTTTGTGGATTGTTTTAACCTATTTATTATTATTGTTAATAAAAATCAGATTTTACAAGCATTATTTAACAAAACGAAAATTATGTAATTTAATTAAAATAATACAAATTTATTAACAATTTATTCATGAGCAATACATACCAAATATATCTTATATCAGACTCAACAGGAGAAACTCTGGATAGAATATTTTTAGCTCTTAAAGCACAATTTTTAAACATAGAATATAAAATTAATTCCTATTCTTTTACAAGAACAGAAAATCAAATTTTAAAAATTTTAGAAGACGCAGAAAAAAATACAAATTCGATAATACTATACACTATTGTAGATAATAACTTAGCCAAATATTTAGCAAATATAAGTGGTGACAAGAAGATCCCTTGTTTTGGTGTTCTGGGAAACTTAATTTTAAACTTTTCAAAAATTCTAAACCAAAAAGCCTCACATGAACCAAGCGGACAACATACTTTAAATGAGGAATATTATGACAGAATTGAAGCAATCCAATTTACGATGAACCATGATGATGGAAATTTAGTAAATGAGGTGGATAGATCCGACATTATCCTCGTAGGAGTAAGCAGAACAAGCAAAACACCAACATCTATTTATTTGGCTAATAAAGGATTTAAAACATCAAACATTCCTCTAGTAAATGAGAATTCTTTACCCGAAAAACTTAAAAAGAATCCAAGGTTGGCATGTGTAGTTGGGCTAAGTACAGAACCCGAAAGATTGGCTGATTTAAGAAAAAACAGAATGAATTCTTTAGGAGAAACAGAGAATAGAAATTACATAGATCTCGAAAACATTCAAAAAGAGGTTTTAAATGCAAAAAAAACATTTCAGAAATATAAATGGCCACTTATTGATGTAACAAGAAAGTCTGTCGAAGAAACTGCAGCATCTATAATTAAAATTTACGAAATTTACTCAAATAATGATAAATAGGATTATACTTGCCTCTAAAAGCAAAGTTAGAAAAGAAATTTTAGAAAAAAACCAGATAGAAATTACTGTAAAACCCTCCAATGTTGATGAAGACATTGTAAAATTGAGTTTAATAAAAGAACAAGCAACACCTGAAATTATCTCAAAAAATTTGGCAGAATTAAAAGCAAACAAAGTAAGCGCAAGTTATACTAATGAAATAGTATTAGGCGCTGATAGTGTAATAGATTTGAGGGGAGAGTTAATATCTAAGCCCGAAAGTAGAAAAGAGGCATTAGAAATATTAAAAAAGCTTAATGGAAAATCGCATGATTTAATTAGTTCAGTTTGTATTTCAAAAAATGGATCAATGATTTGGAACTATACTGATAAAGCCACTTTAACAATGAAAAACTTTTCCGAAGATGAGCTTAAAGTTTATTTATCAAAAATATCAGATGATTCATTATATGCGTATAATGTGTACCAAATTGAAGGTGAGGGTAGAAATTTGTTTGAAAAAATAAATGGTGATCAAGATACTGTAATGGGGCTTCCAGTTAAAAAAATTAAGGAATATCTAAAAACTTATGAAAAGTAATAAATATTTAGTTATAGGCAATCCAATAGAACACTCTCTTTCACCTAAAATTCAAAATTATTGGTTAAAACAGAAAAATATTGATGCATCTTACGATAAAGTTAAACTTGAAGCTAAAGATATTAAAAACTTTATAAACGATCTCAGACAACAAAGAGTGGCTGGATGTAATGTTACTGTTCCCTTTAAAAAGCAAGTAATTCCCTTTTTGGATAAACTGAGTTCAGAAGCAAATTTAACTCAGTCTGTAAACACGATTGTTTTTAGTAATGGTAATTTAATTGGACATAACACCGACATTGCTGGTTTTTATAAGGCGATTACTAGTTTAAATTTAAATATAAAAGGAAAAAAAATATTTATTTTAGGAGCGGGCGGAGTAGTTCCCTCGATAATTTATGCATTGGAAAAAATGGAGGTTAAGACGATTACTGTAAGCAATAGAACAAGGAAAAGAGCTGAGGAATTAAATGAAAACTTTAAAAATTTAAAAATTCTTGATTGGGGTGATGTTGCAGATTTTGATGTTATAATAAATGCTACAAGTCTAGGACTGAATGGTGAATTCTTAAATTTAGATTTTAGTAAAGTTGGAAAAAATAAATTATTTTATGATGTAATATATAATCCAAAAGAAACAAATTTTTTAAAAGAGGGAAAAAGACTTGGCAATAAAATAGAGAATGGAAAATTAATGTTTGTTTACCAAGCATTCGAGGCATTTAAATTATGGCACGGAACAGAACCACAAATAGACTCAATGATACTTGAAATTTTAGATAATGATTAGAATTGGAATTTTAGGAGATATAGGCTCAGGCAAAAGTTATGTTGCGAGCAAATTTGGCTACCCTGTATTTAACGCAGATTATGAAGTTTCTAAAATTTATACAAATAATAAAAAAATTTTCGTAAAGTTAAACAAAAAATTACCAAAATACATATATAAATTTCCAATAAATAAAAATCAAATTACAAAAGCAATACTTAGCAATAAGACTAACTTAAAAAATATTATAACAATTGTTCATAAAGAAATAAAAAAGAAAATGAAATTATTTTTAAAAAAAAATAAAAACAAAAAAATTGTTATTTTGGATATACCCTTACTTTTAGAGAATAAAATTAATAACAAAAAAGATATTTTAATATTTGTTGAATCTAAGAAGAAAGATATCACTAAAAGATTAAAAAAAAGAAAGAATTATAATAGTAAATTGTTAAATAAATTTAAAAAAATTCAATTTAATAATAATTATAAAAAAAAAAAATCAAATTTTATAATTAAAAATGATTTTAAACAGAAGCAAGTTGGCAAAAGTATTAAAAAAATTTTAGGAGAAATTTTGTAGATGAAAGAAATAATATTAGATACTGAAACAACAGGTATATCTGTAAAAGAGGGGCATAGAATCGTTGAAATTGGCTGTATAGAACTTAATAATTTGATTCCAACTCAAAATAAGTTTCATTGTTATCTTAACCCCGAAAGAAAAGTATCCGAACAAGCTTTTAAAGTTCATGGATATAATGATAATTTTTTATCTAAACAAAAAAGGTTCAATGAAGTAGCTGAAGAGTTCTTAAAATTTATAAATAATAAAAGATTAATAATTCATAATGCTGAGTTTGACTTATCACACTTGAATAATGAGTTAAAATTATTAGGAAAAAATAAAATTGATAATCAGATTATAGATACACTGGTTCTAGCTAGAGAAAAATTTCCTGGATCTCAAATTAGCTTAGATGCCTTGTGTAAGAGGTTTAGAATAGATAATTCAAGAAGAGTTACTCATACCGCTCTAATAGATTGTGATTTATTATCCAAAGTTTATATTAATCTGATAGATCAAAAAGAACCAACTTTAAATTTTCAAGAAAACAATGAGTATCTCCAAAAAGCAAATAGTGAAAATTCGCAATATTACAGAGGCATCATAAAGCCAACAGAAGATGAGTTAAGTAAACACAAAGAATATTTAAAAAAAAACTTTAAAAAAAATTTTTTTTAATTAAATCTATCTCGATATAAAGCTTCGAAATCAACCTTTTTGCTAAATTTAATATTTTTATAACCTGAATTATGCAAAACATCCAAAAGAGATTTTTCTAAATCTGGATAAATCTCATTTTGCACATCAACTAAAATTATTTTTTGAAGTTCCTCTTTATTTTTAACATCACCTAGGACTTTTATAATCGTTGAATAAACAATCTCAAAATATGATTTTTTTTTACTTTTTTCCTGATCTTCAAATTTAATTTTTGTGTCTACCTCGATCATTTTATTTTTTAGTGCTTTTGTTGTAATGTCTATTCCCAATTTATATTTAGAAATAAATTCTTTTACATATAAATAAGTTTCTATGTCGGGAGTTTCACTTGATAAATCTTTAATATATTTACCTAAGATTTTATACTTTTCTGTCATCGTCTTCTTCTATATCTTCAAACTCTCCGTCGATAAAATTATTTTTTTTATTTTCATGGTAAATCGGTTTTTTAATAAATGTGCTAAAAATAAATTTCCTACTTATTGGGAAAATAATTAAAAAACCCATAATATCTGTCAAGAAGCCAGGTATTATTAAAAGCAGAGCCCCAAATGCAATTGCTGCTCCTGATATCATTTCATAAGTTGGAGATGCATTTTTCCTTAGTTGTTCAAAGCCTGCTTTTAGAGTATTTAGCCCCTCATATTTTGCATAATAAACACCTATTATAGCTGTCGAAAAAATTAAAATAACTGTAGTTAATGCGCCTATCTGACCACCAATTTTTATTAAAAGATAAATCTCAATAATTGGGATTAAAATTATACAGAGAAATATTGAGTTCATTTGTCCATAATCTAAATTGCTGGTTGAAATTAATCAATAGAGTAATTACTATAAAGCTATGAATTATAGCTTCGAATATATTGATATCATTTTATTAGCGATGATCGCTGGATTTATTTTTTTAAGATTAAGAGGAATTCTAGGTAAAAGAACAGGATTTGAAGGGAAAACATCTCCTGAGTTTAAAGAAGTTATAAAAAACATAAACAAGATAAACGAAACAAAAAAGCCAGCTGAAGTTTTTGATAATGAAGCTCAAGAAGAATTTCTAAAAGGTGCAAAAATTGCTTACGAAACAGTAATCACAGATTTTAGTGATAATGATAATAAAATAACGACCAGTAGACCATTATTAAATGGTGAAATATATAATAAGTTTAATAAGGCTTTGAATGAAAGAAGCTCCAGAGGTCATTTTGCCGAAATAACTTTTATAGGCGTAAATTCAGCAAAAATTAAAGAGCATAAAAAGATGGGAAGAATATTAAATGTTACCGTAGACTTTATTGCAGAAGTTATTACTTGTATTAGAGACAAAGATAAAAAAATTGTTTCCGGAGATCCTGAAAAAATAAAAAAAATTTATGATACGTGGGTTTTTTCAAGAGATATCACGTCAGCAAATCCTAATTGGCAGCTCATAAATATATTAACATAATTGAGCAACGATATTTCAGATAAAGATAAAATAGACTGGAATAAATTTATTAATAGTAAAGAAAAACTTCCAAATAAAGACCTAAAATATCAGGAAAAAAAAATTTTTAAAACTAAATCAATAGATCTTCACGGTTATACATTAGATGAAGCTAATAAAAAAATTGAAGAATTTATAAACAAATCTTTCTCTGAAAATGTCAATAAACTAATAATTGTTACCGGTAAAGGAATCCATTCAGAAAATGAGAAAGATCCTTACATTTCAAAAGACCTTGGAATTCTAAAGTATTCAGTTCCAGAATTTATTATAAATAATAAAGATTTAACAAGTAAGATCAATGAGATAACAGATGCCAAGTTGGAAGATGGTGGAGCAGGAGCTTTTTATATTTATTTAAAAAGAAACAAATTTACAAAATAAATTTTGAGAGGTCTGTATCTTTAACTAATGTGTCTAAATTTTTATATATATATTCTTTATTAATTACAACTTTTTCACCTGCTCGATCTGTAGCTGTAAAACTGAGCTCATCTAAAATTTTTTCAATTATAGTATGTAATCTTCTGGCTCCAATGTTCTCAACAGTAGCATTCACTTCTGAGGCTATGTTTGCAATTGCATCTATCCCATCGTCTGAAAATTCTAGATCTACATTTTCTGTTTTTAAAAGAGCCACATATTGCTTAATTAAACTAAAATCTGGCTCTCTTAAAATTCTTTTAAAGTCTTCACCAGTTAAAGCTTCAAGTTCAACTCTAATGGGCAATCGTCCTTGTAATTCAGGTAACAAGTCAGACGGTTTAGCAAGTTGAAACGCACCTGATGCAATAAATAAAATGTGATCTGTTTTAATCGGGCCATGTTTTGTATTTACAGTTGTACCTTCAATTAAAGGCAATAGATCTCTTTGAACACCTTCTCTTGAAACGTCTCCACCAACTCTGTCTGTCCTTGCTGAAATTTTATCTATTTCATCTAAGAAGACTATTCCATTATTTTCTGTAGAAAGTTTTGCTGCTTTAATAATTTTGTCTTGTTCTATTAATTTATCAGACTCATCATTAATTAAAATCTCATGAGATTCTTTGACTGACATTTTTTTCTTTTTTTCTTTATTACCCATTGATTTTCCAATCATTTCGCCAATATTGATCATGCCAACATTTGCTCCAGGCATACCAGGTATTTCAAAAGAAGCGCCACCTGGTCCAGTATCACTCACAGCTATTTCAATTTCATTATCATCTAAGTCACCGTTTCTTAATCTTTTTCTAAAACTTTCTCTTGTTGCTAAGCTGGCTTTTTTCCCAACCAAAGCGTCTAAAACTTTTTCTTCCGCAGCCTTCTGGGCTTGTGCAAAAACTTCTTTTCTTCTTTTTACTTTTTCCATCGAGATAGCGATCTCAATTAAATCTCTAATAATTTGTTCTACATCTCTTCCTACGTATCCAACTTCAGTAAATCTCGTAGCCTCAACCTTTACGAAAGGTGCTTCAGCTAATTTTGATAATCTTCTAGAAATTTCAGTTTTTCCAACACCAGTTGGTCCAATCATTAAAATATTTTTTGGCAAAACCTCATTTTTCATCTCTCCTTTAATTGCTTGTCTTCTCCATCTGTTTCTCAAAGCAACTGCAACTGCCCTTTTAGCTTTATTTTGTCCAACTACAAATCTGTCTAATTCAGATACAATTTCTCTTGGAGATAATGAGCTTACTAAAGAAGCCTCTTCTTTTTGATTTTTATCTTTTGGGTGCAACTTAGTTACGTTTGAATTATCCATTATATTTTTTCAATTTTAACATTGTCGTTTGTAAAAACACATATATCAGCAGCAACTTTA
>MDTD01163653.1_pt1 | contig 10846 bp, 14 predicted proteins | sample 811221 | NCBI WGS metagenome assembly MDTD01 (sample SAMN05326646, study PRJNA326480) | marine metagenome | isolation source: seawater | place: Pacific Ocean: South West | collected 2011
CAACTCTCTGCTCTGAAGTAACGCCCATTAAGTCGATTAAGATATCCATTTTTAGATTTCTCAATAAGTTAAGTGCTTTGGCGTCGCTAAAATTGCTAATGTTAATATTTTCATCCACTTTTTCAGAAAGATTCTTAAAAGTCTCATCATCTAAATCTTGATTACTTATCAGCACAATTGAAAAAAAATTTTTATCATAATTTTCTAAAATACATCTTAAAAAATATGTAATTGAATGTTGTCCTCTAAAGTCAGCGGATAAAAATCCAATTTTGAGTTTTTTATCCTTCAATTTGATAATTTTTGGTAATGGATCAACATCATTAACGGATATTTGATTATCTAAAAATTTACCATATTCAAGAAAATTTTCTTGTGACCAATCTGTTTGGAAGTTTTTAAAATAAATATATGAGCACAGGTTCCCAATTGTAAAATCTTTGTTCTTTATAATGTCTTCGTATAAAGCCACAATTTTGTTAACATCATTTAAACGCCTGAATACTTTAATCATTTCTATAAAAAGTTTCTTGTCGTATTTCCAGAAAGTTATTGCGTTATTAAAATACTCAAAAATTTTATTAAGAATTAAATCAGATCTATCTATGTCATAAAGATCTACACTAGTTTTGATGAAATTTTGTAAACATATTAATCCATTTTTGCTTTCTTTTTCTCTCAAATATCCTTTCTCAAAATCACTTAATCCAGAAATTAAATTGGCCCTATCTTTTTTATTTTTATTTATTTTTGAGGCACCAAGAAGGTTTAATATTCCTGCAGACTTATCTTCATCATTTAATGATTCTTCAATTAAATACTCAACTTTAGAAAAGTTTCTTTCCTCAAATAACTTTTTTAACTGAAATTTAAGATCCTGAGACAAGACCATATAATTATATCTTAAGAGGGTCTGTTCATTGAATTAAAAAACTCTGCGTTGTTTTTTGTATCTTTTAATTTAGAGCTTATAAATTCTATGGCATCCATTGTTCCCATTGGGGCAATAATTCTTCTAAGAACATTCATTTTTTGTAAATCGTTTTTGTCAAATAGAAGTTCTTCTCTTCTTGTTCCTGATTTAGTTATATCAATTGCCGGATAGATTCTTTTGTCTGCAATTTTTCTATCCAACACAGTTTCACTATTTCCGGTTCCCTTAAATTCCTCAAAAATTACTTCATCCATCCTACTTCCCGTATCAATTAAAGCTGTTGATATAATTGTGAGGGAGCCACCTTCCTCAATATTTCTTGCTGCACCAAAAAATCTTTTGGGTCTTTGGAGGGCATTTGCATCAACACCACCAGTCAAGACTTTTCCAGAGCTAGGTATTACTGCATTGTAGGCTCTTCCTAATCTGGTAATAGAATCTAAAAGAATAACAACGTCTTTTTTGTGTTCTGTAAGCCTTTTTGCCTTTTCAATAACCATTTCAGCTACAGCAACATGACGTTGGGCTGGTTCATCAAATGTAGAGCTTATTACTTCACCCTTTACAGTTCTTTGCATGTCGGTAACCTCTTCAGGTCGTTCATCTATTAATAGAACTATTAAATAACACTCTGGATAATTTTTAGCTATTGAGTTAGCAATGCTTTGTAAAATCATTGTTTTACCAGCTTTTGGTGGTGAAATAATAATTGACCTTTGTCCCTTGCCTATTGGGCTTACAAGGTCAATTAGTCTTGGTGTTAGATCTTGTTTTTTCTCAACCTTTATTGTCTCTACCTCCATTACAAGTTGTTTGTCTGGATATAGGGGTGTTAAATTATCAAATGCAATTTTGTGTCTGGACTTCTCTGGTTCTTCAAAGTTAATTTTGCTCACTTGAAGTAATGCAAAATATCTCTCACCTTCTTTTGGTGCTCTTACTGGCCCCTCAACAGTATCTCCAGTTCTTAAACCAAATTTCCTAATTTGACTTGGGCTTACATAAATATCGTCTGGACCCGGAAGATAATTTGACTCCATTGCTCTTAGGAAACCAAAGCCATCTTGAAGCAACTGCAAAACACCCGCCCCAGTAATTTCCTCTTTTTCTGCTACTTTTTTCAATATAGCAAAAAGAATTTCTTGTTTTCTTAAAGTACTGGCGTTCTCTATACCAAGCTCTTCTGCTTGAGCAATAAGCTGTTCAGATGATTTGAGTTTTAGTTCTTGTATGTTCATGAGTTATATTATTAAGGACTTAATAATAAGCCTAATATATATACTATTACAACTTTTACAAGAGTATACATTAATTAAAAATATAGCTTTTTTTGCTATTTTTATGAGACAAGCCCCAATTCTTTGGCAAACTCATCAACCTTTGACCAATCAGTGAACTCATAAGATTTGGAGGTATCGGTAGGGCCGCCCGTTATAAACATTATTAGTTTAATAATATACTTATCAACAAATTTATAATTTGGATAATCGACCTTACCAGCAAAAACAGCAACTTTGGTGGGCTTCCAATTAGAGATTTTTAAAAATTTTTTTACATACGGGTTTGTGTCTGGGGTGTTTTTTTCTGGTTTTCTTGCAACGACATTTACTGAAAAAAAAATGCTTTCTTTTTTTTCTAATAAATTTTTATTTAATTTAATAAATTCATAAAGTTGTTTGGAGTGACTGCCGTATCTTATACTTGCTCCTATTATAATTTTACTAAAATCAGATAAATTAATTTTTTTAACATTTTCTAAAGATTCAATCTTAATTGAATTTTCATCTTTTGATAGACTTTTAATTCGTTCACAAATAGTTTTTGTGTGACCGTCGATAGTTGAGTAAATTATTAATGAATTTAACATTTTTCAAAAAATTATTTCTTATTCATTATTTGTTGTGGCATTTTTTGATAATATTTTTTATCAAGTTGATATTCTATATCCTCTTTGTCTTGCGCCGAACCTTCTGCTTGAACAAGTGTATATTTTGCAAAATCTTTGCACCAATCTTTATTGGTATTTAGACATTCTACTGGATAGACGTTTCCTCCCCATTCTTTTGCATCGTTTACAAGCTCATGACCCAATTCATCGGTTGTTTCTAGGCAGTCTGCAACAAAACTAGGAGAGTATATTGCTATCTCTTTTTTTCCTTCCGTTATTAATTTTTTAACCACTTCTTCTGTGTAAGGCGTTATCCACTCCTCAGAACCAAATCGACTTTGAAAGCTCATCATGCATTGATCTGGTTTAATATTTTTTAATTTATTAGTAATAAGACAGAATGTTTCGTAGCAATGTCTGTAATAATCGTCACCTTTGTTTACAACTCGTCTTTTTTGCATTCCGTGAAAAGTTATAACCAAACTATCAATTGTTTTTCCGTTTCTTATTAAGTCGTTTAGTTTGGCGTCTACTTGGTTCACAGAATTATCAATAAAAGCATGCGTTCTGTGGAAGTTTGTTATTACTTCAAAAGTTGGGATTTTTACTCTTTTAGACAATTCTTTAGCCAATGCATCTATTCCAGAGGCTATTGTGCTTTCAGAGTATTGGGGGAACATTGGTATGACAAGTAGTTTCGTGGCACCTATGCCTTTTTTTAAATCATTTTCCCAACTGTCATAGACTTCGTTCACGTAGGGTGGCGATAAAAGAAAAGCATAATTCACTTCTACATAACCCTCCGGATCGATCTTTTTTAGCTCTTCGCTCACACTTTTCGTGAAATCCCTTGTGTTGGTAATTAGAGGAAAACTTTTGCCATCCCAAATTCTAGCATAAAGCTTTGCAGATTTTTTGGGCCTAAAAGGTAATACAAAAAGATTTAAAATTATTTTCCAAAGCCAAGGGTTTATATCAACGACCCTAGGATCACCCAAAAATTTACGCAAATACTCTCTTAAGGCTTTGGGTGTTGGTTCAGAAGGAGATCCCAGTTGAACAAATACAACTTTCGTTTTTCTTTTAGGATGTTCATAATCCATAATTTAATAATCCTTCACCATTTTAACTAAATAATCCATCATTTCTGGTTTTGTTTCTGGTAAAACTCCATGACCTAAATTGAAAATATAAGGGTGGTCCTTAAATATATCTAGATATTTTTTTGTCTCTTTTTTAAGGTTTTCTTTATCGGTCAACAAAACTTTGGGGTCCATGCCGCCCTGAACAGGAATTTTTATTTCTTTCTTAATTTGCATCGGGTCAACTTCATAATCAATACAAATTACATCTGGCTTTACTCTGTCGCAATAATCTTTATATTTTTTTATACCTCTTGGAAAACATATAACCGGAGTATTTAGAGATTTGGTATATTCAACTAAGTTAGAGGTTGGCCCATATACATAACTTGGTAAATCTTTGTTATCAAGTAATCCGGCCCAGCTATCAAAAATTTGAATTATTTCAGCACCATTTTTAATTTGATTTTTAATATGTATTTTTAAAAATTTATCTAAAGTTTTTAGTAATTTATTTATTAAACCTTTATCTTCAAAAAAATTATTTTTTAATTCTAATTTAGGAGACTGCTTGTTAATCATATATACTAGTAGTGTCCAAGGTGCTCCTATAAAACCTATAGTACTTTTTTGATTTGTAATTTTATGTGAACTCACAATTTTTAATGCTTTATAAACAGGGCTTAATTTTGAAGAAAAATCTATTTCATCTAGCTCTGAGATTTCAATCAAATTTAAGTCACCCAAAATAGGACCAATATTTTTTTTGAATTCAACTTTTTGATTTAAACCAAAAGGAACCATCAAAATATCAGAAAAAATTATTGCTGCATCAAAATTAAATCTTTTTAAAGGTTGCAAAGTAATTTCTGATGACAATTTTTCATTCAAACACAGTTTTATAAAATCTTGATTTTCCTTCCTTATTTTTCTAAATTCTGGTAAATATCTACCTGCTTGACGCATAATCCAAATAGGATTTAAGTTTGTCTTTTTATCAATAATTACTTTTTTTAATAACGTCATAATAATTAAATATAATTAATTGTATTTGTAGTATAGCTTGTGAATAATGGTGATTAAAATTAGTAAACATTTTATAAACAATTTATCAACATTTAAAACTTTAAATAAATTAAATATATATGAAAAATTGAAGCTTATTAATAATTTGGGCGAACATTTGAAAAAATTATACACTTGTTTAATAATGTTAATAAAAGCCTTGTTTTACAAGAAGAATTTTAAAATGTTATAATTATACAATATGATTTTAATAATAAAAAGTTATTAACACTTAATACATGAATAACATATATCAAATTTATTTAATTTCTGATTCTACAGGGGAAACGCTGGATAGAATTTTTTTAGCTATTAAAGCACAGTTTAAAAATATTGAATATAAAATACACACATATTCATTTACAAGAACAGAAAACCAAATTCTTAAAATTTTATCTGAAGCAGAAAAAAACCCAACCTCTATAATTCTATATTCTATAGTTGACAGCAATCTTGCTAAGTTTTTAGGAAATACTAGTAGTGAAAAAAAAATACCTTGTTTTGGTGTATTGGGAGATTTAATTTTAAGCTTTTCAAAGTTGTTGAATCAAAAAGCCTCACATCAACCAAGCGGGCAATATGCTCTAAACGAGGAATACTATAAAAGAATTGCAGCAATTCAGTTTACAATGAACCATGATGATGGAAACTTAACAAAAGAAATAAATAAGTCAGATATAATTTTGTTAGGAGTAAGTAGAACGAGCAAAACACCGACCTCAATCTATTTGGCAAACAAGGGATTCAAAACATCAAATATTCCTTTGGTTAATGAGAATTCTATTCCTAGAACACTAAAAGAAAACCCCAAAATAGCATGTGTTGTTGGATTAAGCACAGAGGCCGAACGACTTGTAGATATTAGGAAAAATAGAATGAACTCACTCAAAGAAACAGAAAATAGATCTTATACTAATCTTGAACAAATTAAAAAAGAAGTGGAAGAAGCAAAAAAAACTTTTAAAAAATACAAATGGCCAACAATAGATGTTACGCGCAAATCAGTTGAGGAAACAGCAGCATCAATTATAAAAATTTACGAAATTTATAAACAAAATGGTTAAAATAATACTTGCCTCTAAAAGCAAAGTTAGAAAGGAAATTCTAGATAATAATGGTATACAAAATAAGGTTATACCCTCCAATGTGGACGAAGACGTTGTTAAAGAAAGCCTGCTTAAAGAAAAGGCGCATCCTGAAATTATATCAAAAAATTTAGCCGAATTAAAAGCAAACAAAGTAAGCCAAAAAGAGGAAAATCAACTTGTGCTGGGTGCTGATAGCGTAATCGATTTAGAGGGAGAGTTAATATCAAAACCCAGTGATAGAAATGAAGCGATGGAAATATTAAAAAAACTTAATGGAAAAAAACATCAGCTCATTAGTTCGGTTTGTATTTCGAGAAATGGCTCAATGATTTGGAACTATACAGACAAAGCTATTTTAACAATGAAAAAAATGACAAATGAACATTTGTTTGAATATTTGTCAAAAATTTCTGATGAAGACCTTTACTCTTATAATGTATATCAAATCGAAGGAGAGGGAAGAAGATTATTTGAAAAAATAGATGGTGATGAGGACACAATTATGGGATTGCCGATAAAAAAAATAAAAGATTACCTGGAAATATTAAAATGAAGAAATATTTCGTCGTCGGCAAGCCTTTATCACATTCACTTTCGCCAGATCTACATAATTTCTGGATAAAAAAACACAGACTAGAAGCAATTTATAAAAAAAAAGAAATTAATATTTCAGAAATAAAAAATGTAATTAAAGATATAAGGGAAAGAAAAATTGATGGAATAAATATAACAGTACCTTTCAAAAAAAACTTTATTCCTTTTTTGGATGAGTTGACACCAGAAGCCAGTGAGACGCAGTCAGTAAATACAATTTTTTTTAAGAAAGATAAAATAGTTGGCCACAACACAGATATCGAGGGTTTCGAAATAAGTATAAAAAAAACAAAATATAATATTGCTAGTAAAGAAGTTTTTATATTAGGTGGTGGGGGTGTAGTGCCGTCTATCATATTTGCCTTGAACAAATTGAAAGTTTCAAAGATCATATTGGCCAACAGAACCAAAGAAAAGGTGGACAATTTAAAAAATGTTTTCAAAAATTTATTCGTGGTGAATTGGGGAGAAGTACCCAATTTTGATATAATAATAAATGCAACAAGTATTGGTTTAAATATTCAAGATAAAATTAATTTAGATTTATCCCAAGTTGGTCAAAATAAATTATTTTATGATCTTATTTATAACCCTCCTGAAACTAATTTTTTAAAAGTTGGAAAAAAACTTGGAAATAAAGTAGAAAATGGAAAAATGATGTTTATTCATCAAGCATCTGCTGCTTTTAAAATATGGCATGGTGTCGAGCCAAAAATCGACAATGATGTATTTAAATTATTAGAGAAATGATAAGAATTGGAATTTTGGGAGATATTGGGTCTGGAAAAACTTTCGTAGCTAATAATTTTGGCTATCCAGTTTTTAATGCAGACAATGAGGTGGCTAGTTTATATCGAAAAGATAAATTAATTTATCTTAAATTAAAAAGGGAATTACCAAATTATTTCAATTCATTTCCAGTCAAAAAAAAAGACATTTCCTCTGCTATACTTGATAAAAAAACAAATTTAAGAAAAATTGTCAAAATTATCCATACAAAGATAAGAAAAAATCTCAGCCTTTTTTTAAGAAGAAACAAAACAAAAAAAATTATTATTTTGGATATACCCTTGCTTCTGGAGAATAAAATTAATCATAAAAATGACATCTTGATTTTTATCGACTCCAAAAAATCGGATGTTCTTAAAAGGTTAAGAAAAAGAAAAAATTACAACCAGAGATTATTTTCTTATTTCAGGAAAATTCAACTTCCTTTAAGTTTAAAGAAAAGTAAATCTCACTTTATAATTAAAAACAATTTTACAAAAAAATCTGTTAATAGAGATATAAAAAATATTTTAAAAAAAATTTTGAAATGAAAGAAATTGTATTAGATACAGAAACCACAGGTCTTTCAGTAAAAGATGGGCATAGAATAGTTGAAATAGGCTGTTTAGAGCTAGATGATCTTATCTTAACAAAAAAAAAATTTCATATTTATCTCAACCCTGAGAGAAAAGTATCAGAAAAAGCATTTCAAGTGCATGGATATTCAGACGAATTTCTTTCTGATAAAAAAAAATTTAGGGAGATCGTAAATGAATTTTTAGATTTTATAAGTGAGAAAAGATTAATAATACATAATGCTGAATTTGATTTATCTCACTTAAACAACGAATTAAAAATTATTGGTAAAAATCCAATTGAAAATGAAGTTGTAGATACAATGATTTTAGCAAGAAATAAGTTCCCAGGTTCTTCAAATAGTCTAGATGCTCTTTGTAAAAGATATGGAGTAGATAATTCCAAAAGAACACAACATACTGCTTTAATAGACTGCAGCTTGCTTTCCAAAGTTTATATAAACTTGATTGATCAGAAAGAACCCAAGCTTGATTTTCAAAGTTTAGATGTTATTAAAAATACCGATACACCAATTAAAAAAATTTTTTATTTTAAAAAAGTTATTAAGCCAACAACTAATGAATTAGAGAAACATTCAAAGTATTTAAAAACAAATTTGAGGAAAAATTTTTTTTAATTAAATTTTTGATAATAAAGTTGTTCAAAATCAATCTTTTTTTCAAATTTTATTCCTGGATAACCTGAATTATGAAGAAGATTTAAAAATGCAGTCTCAAGGCTTGAATAAATTTCCTTTTGAACATCGCATAAAATAATTTTTTCAAGATCTTTCTTTTCCTTAATATTTTCGCCAACTCTTATTATTGTTGCAAAAACCATCTCAAAATATGATTTTTTTTCGTTATCATTTTTATCTTCAAATTTTAAAGTTGTATTTATTTCTACAAGTTTATTTTTGATAGCCTTTGAATTAATATCAATATTTAGTTGGTACTTTGAAATTTGGTCTTTAACAAATAAATAAGTTTCAACGTCTGGGGTTTCACTTGACATGTCTTTAATATATTTTCCTAATATTTTATAATTTTCGTTCATCATTTTCATCAATATCCTCAAATTCACCATCTATGTAAGGTTTTGTTGTTGTTTTTTTTTTGAATTTTTTTGATAAATTCCCAAAAATAAATTTTCTAGTTATAGGAAAGACCAACAAAAAACCCAAAAGATCCGTTGCAAACCCCGGAATAATTAAAAGTAAAGCCGCAAAAGCGATTGCTGCTCCTGAAATGATTTCATAGGCAGGAATTTCATTTTTGATCATCTGTGAAATACCAGATTTCAAGGTATTTATACCTTCATACCTTGCATAAATAACTCCAATTATTGCAGTAATAAATATTAACGAAATAGTATTAAATGCTCCAATTTGAGAGCCAATTTTAATAAAAAGATATATTTCAATTATTGGAACTAAAATTATTGTTAAAAGTAGTGTGTTCATTTGTCTTTAATGTAATTGCTAGTTGAAATTAATCAACATAGTAATTAAATTAATATTATGAATTACAGTTTTGAATATATCGATATTATCTTACTTGCAATGATTGCAGGCTTTATTTTTCTTAGGTTGAGAGGAATACTGGGAAAAAGAACTGGTTTTGAAGGTAAAGCACCCCCTCAGTTTGAGGAAATATTAAAGAATATTGATCCAAATATAAAAACAAACCAAAAACAAAACTTTGATAAGGAAGCACAGCAGGAATTTTTAAAAGGAGCTAAAATTGCTTACGAAACTATAATTACAGATTTTAGCGATGATGATAACAAGCTTATAAAGAGTAAACCACTTTTAAGTAGCAAAATCCAAAATCAATTTAATGAGGCTCTTAAAGAAAGAAGCAAGAGAGGCCATTATGCTGAAATAACATTTATTGGTGTTAACTCAGCTGACATTAAAGAACATGATAAAATAAACGATATTTTAAAAGTAACTGTTGACTTTGTGGCTGAGGTCATCACCTGTATAAAAGACAAAGATAAAAAAATTATATCAGGAGATCCAGAAAAAATAAAAAAAATTTATGATACCTGGGTTTTTTCAAGAGATATAAAATCAAACAATCCAAATTGGCAATTAGTAGATATCTTAACTTAATTGAATAGTAGAATTTCAGATAAAGATAAAAAAGATTGGCAAGAGTTTTTATCAAGCAACGAAAATCTACCTGATAAAGAATTAAATTTAGAAAAGAAAAACATAAAGAAAATAAATACTATTGATTTACATGGTTATTCTTTAGAGGAAGCTAACAAAATAATAACTGATTTTATAAGTGATTCTTTTAAGAAAAAAGTTAATAAGCTGATCGTTGTAACAGGTAAAGGTCTTCATTCAAAAAATGAAAAAAATCCTTATGTCTCAAAAGAGCTGGGTATTTTGAAATATTCAGTGCCAGAATATATCAAAAATAATAAAGATTTAATGAAAATGATAATTAATATTGAAAATGCTGATAACAAAGATGGTGGAAGCGGGGCTTTTTACATCTTTTTAAAAAAATTTATAAAATAAATTTTGATAAATCAGTATCTTTTATAAGATTGTCTAAGTTATTATTAATGTATCCTTTGTCTATTATAATTTTTTCTCCAGAACGATCTGTAGCTGTAAAACTAATATCATCCAATATTTTTTCAATTATTGTGTGCAACCTTCTAGCTCCAATATTTTCAACAGTTGTATTTACCTCAGAGGCAATCTTTGCTATTGCGTTTATACCATCTTCAGAAAATTCAAGATCTACATTTTCAGTTTTCAATAAAGCAACGTATTGCTTAATTAAACTAAAATCAGGCTCTTTCAGGATTCTTTTAAAATCGTCACTTGATA
>MDTD01055444.1_pt1 | contig 10845 bp, 12 predicted proteins | sample 811221 | NCBI WGS metagenome assembly MDTD01 (sample SAMN05326646, study PRJNA326480) | marine metagenome | isolation source: seawater | place: Pacific Ocean: South West | collected 2011
GTAACTTGCCTACTAAAGCAGAATATGATAAACGTGTTGCAGCTGGTAGTAAACCCACTGATAGTAAACCCACTGACAGTACACCTACTGACAAAAAATCTGCTGATACATCAACAGATGATGTTGGATCAGAAGAAGATCCAGATGAAAAGAAAGCTGATGATACAAAAAAACCTGAATTCAGTAAAAAACAAAATGATTACATGAATCAATTAGCAACTGAAATTTTTGATGCAGGCGATCAACTTGGCACAGATGAAGAAGCTATAGGTGATGCTCTAAGTAAAATTAAAACACCTGCACAATACGCACAGGTTGATAAATTTTTCAAAGCCTTAGAAAAAAATGATAAAAATGCAGATCTACGCAGATACATAGGTAGTGAAATTAATTTAAAAGATCAAGACGGTGACGACTATTATTGGAGCCATTTACGTAGAATAAAAGTTCCACATACTTTGCCTTCTAATTATATAGGAAGAAAAACAAGTAGAGGCACAAGAGGTGGAAGCTATACCTTTAAAACATACGGAGAAATGTATGATGACAAAGGAAAATTCATAATTAAAAAGGCAAAATAAAATGAAAATTTTTGAAATCACAGAAGCGTCTGTTACCACAAAGGAAGTAACCCCAGAAGAACTTAAAAAAAGATTAGCTGAAATTCTTGGTGCTTTAGGAGCAAGTGGAGCATTGCAAAATTTAGAAAAAAACTTTAATCAGATGTTGAAACAGTTTAAAGGTGATATGGACGTTATGGATAAAATGCTAAAAAACAAAGAAGATGAACTTGGGTTATCGATATGAGATTAAATGAATTTACAGATAAAGAAGAATTGCCATTTGACGTAGTAGACGATACCCTAGTATTCATGCGTAATGATCCTGTATTTTATAGAAAATTTTATTATCCAGCTGTATGCGAATTAGCTGATTGCCAACGTGCAGGTCAAGATGCAGACCCAAAAAAATATCTTACACCTATGATAGAAAAAGGCTGTGATGCTTATGTAAAAAAATATAATGTAGGACGTAATTCTGAAGAAGTTTTTACAGCAGAAGATAGAACAAATTTATTACAAAAAATCAACGACGAAGAAACTGAAAATATTCGAAAAGGCGATTACACGTGAAAATCTATGAAGTTACAGGGAAAAATAAAACAGCTTCTTTTGCATTAGGTAGATTAAATCCAGCAACAATCGGACATGAACTTCTCGTAGATGCAATTAAAAAAGAAGAAGGTGATTCTTTCCTATTTCTAACTGATCGTGCTCCTAAATTACCAAAAGACCCACTAACATCACAAGACAAATTAGACTGGGCTAGAAAAAGTTTTAACGGTATAAGCATTGGACTTGCAAAGACTGTGCTTATTGCCGCTGATAGACTTTACAAAATGGGTTACAAGGATATAGTATATCTTGAAGGAATAGATCCTGAAAAACCTTTTCCCTTATCAAAACTAATAAAAGATTACAATGGTGTGCCAAAAGAATTGCATGACTACAACTTCAACAGCATTAGAGTAGTTCAATTACCAAGAGATGCAAGTGCCGCAGATGCTAGTGGTATGAGTGGAACCAAGATGCGTGAATATGTTCAAAATAATGATATTGAAGGATTCAAAACAGGCGTAACACAGTCAGCACAACCATATGCTAAAGAAATGTTTAAAAAACTTCAAGGCATAATGGGTGTTGACTCTGTAGATAATACAGATATACAAGAAACTGAAATGAAAGATTTTTTCGGTAATACTATTGATCAAAAAGTATTAAATCATCCTAATTGGCATCCTGATTTAGCCCCTTTCTTTAAACCTGACGAATTTGGAAATAATAGACGGGCTATTAAAAACGCTAGATTAAGATTGCGTAATGATAGTAAAAAGAATGAAGGAATATTTGATTTAATTAATTTTTCTGGAGATGAAATGGAGGAAAAATATATTCCATTTGTAATAAAAAATATTAGACGCTATGGCGACAAAAGAACCAAAGCATTATTAATGAAAAAATTTCCTGATATCAAACCAGTTGACGCAAATAGAGCTGTAAAACAAGCATTAGATATTATAGCAAAACGAGGCTAGATAGATGGACGAACTAGCATACATCAAAAAACTAGCTGGTGTAAATGAATTCAAAGGTTACACAGAATATCAAATTGACGAGAATCCAAGTATAACAGCTGCAGGTATAAAAAAGAAAGAAAAAAAATTAGGGCTTAGACCAGGAGATCCAGACTGGTTTAAATTATGGTTTAGCAAACCATACATGACGGGGGCAGTTCAATTTAGAGGAAGAAAAAAATGAAAATATTTTTAATTGTAATTGCTATGGTCACTGGCCAAGGTGCAACACAAACAGATCTATATGTTATAGAAGATCCTGATTTTAAACAATCACAACAATGTATTCAATTTGTGCAATCTAACACAATTAAATTAGTTCAAAAAGCTAAGAGTGTGTATCCAGACAGAGATGTTGAAAACATATATTGTGTATCAAAAGAAAGATTAAAGGTGCTAATAAGCAGTACACAGGCATGAAATTTAAAGATTTAAAAGTTAAAGAATACGGCGTAGGTAGGATTACTAAACAAAATACTACCGCGGATGTAAAGCCTGGAGAAACGCGGAGGCAGGCGGCTAAGTTTGGTAACAAACTAGGTAAAGATGGGCGGCCACCTACCCTCAGTAAAAAAGTTAAAGGATCAAAAACCAATGTTTTGTTTAATTTAGGTTTAGCAGAAACAAATAGAAAACGTAACCTAGTAGACTTTGTAAATTTTTGCAAAAAACAATTAAGTTTAAAAAACAGTCCACCTATAAAATTTGTAAGTGATACTGAAGATACTACATTTGGGTATTTTGATAATGATAATAAAAACATTGTTGTGCAAAATACAGGTAGGCATCAAATGGATGTAATGAGAACTGTTGCTCACGAGTTAATACACTACAAACAAGATCAAATGTATGACAGAGATCTAAACGGAGAAGATGGTAGTCCAGATGAAAACCAAGCTAATGCACTTGCTGGAGTAATACTAAGGAGATGGGGACAAAAAAATCCTACTTTGTTTACCGAATCGGTTGACGAAGATACCGAAAGTAGTGTATACTTCAGTAATATGCAGGAGCAGTTAGGAGAAATTGGAAAAACTACAGAAATATATGTAGACATGGACGGTGTGTTAGCTGACTTCTTTGGAGAATGGACAAAACTGATGAATGTTGATCATTGGAGTCAAATTGATAATGATGGTCTAGCTGGAGCATTACAGAAAATTAGAGACACTGACGAGTTTTGGTTAAAATTGCCATTGCTTCCACAAGCAAAAGAATTACTTTCATTAATTAAAAATATAAAAGGTGAGTATAATATATGTTCTAGTCCTTTAGCAGACGATCCAAATTCAGAACCACATAAAAGAGAATGGATAAAAAATAACTTAGGATTCTTTCCGCCGAAGAATGTATACATTACCCATAACAAATCTCAGTTTGCAAAAAATGCTGACGGCACACCTAATATTTTAATAGATGATTTTGGACGTAATGTAAAAGAATGGGAAGCCGCAGGCGGTATAGGTTTTAAATACAAAGATCATAAATTTGAAAGAACTGCAAAACAATTACAAAAACATATTTCTGAAAACAAATATAAAGATATAGGGTATAAAAAACCAAAAAATTTAAAAACAGATCTCAAATTACCTAATGGAGATAAAAAAGTTTTACGAGCTGATGACAAAGAGCATGTCAGAGGACTTGTTGTAAGGAGTAATGCAGATGGAAGTTACGACTCATACTATTGGTATAATGATCCAACCAGAAAAGTGCCTATAGAAATTACAATAGATGGTAAGTCTGTTGCAAAAGAAGCAAAGAATATTCATTGGAAGTTTCATCCAGAATTAAATGAAGAAAAAATGAGCAAAAAGGATCTAAAATCTGCACATAAAACTGCGGATAAGATACTTGATAAACCCAAAGCTAAAAATTCAATTGCTAAATGGGCTAAAGACAAGGGTATGGATCCAGAAGGTGCTGTGTATGCAATAGCTACAAATATGCAAAAGAAGAAAAAAACAGAAACATACACCAGAAGCCAACTACCTCAACTAAAATTAAAACAATTAAAAGAAAAGAACTTTCCTTATAAGCTAGTTCCTTTGCCATTAAAAAATATTATACCAATACAAAAAGAACGTATAAAAGAAAACTATAAAAAACAATTAAAAAATATACAAAAAGGTGTGTTCAATCCTATAATAGTAGATAGCGAAAATAAAATTATAAATGGTCATCATAGATATGATGTAATTAAAGAAATAGGAATGAAAGAAGTTTCTGTTGTAAAACTTCCTATTACAATAGAAAATTTATTAGAAAAATTAGATCAAAAAAAAAATCTTGACAGTCTAATAAATCCACAATTAAAGTCATTACATAAAATTTTTAAGAAAAACAATCATGAAATACGTGTAGTTGGGGGTGCAGTACGAGATATTGCTTTAGGTAAACAACCTAAGGATATAGACCTTGCAACTGATGCTACTCCCGATGAAATGATTGAGATGTTTACAAAAGCAAATATTAAACATGTTCCAACAGGTATAGAGCATGGTACAATTACAGCAGTAATTGACAAGGAACCATATGAGATTACTACACTAAGATCAGATGTAGAAACTGACGGAAGGCGAGCAAAGGTAAAATTTGTTAGAAATTGGAAAGCTGACGCACAAAGGAGAGACTTGACTTACAATGCAATGAGTCTTGACTTTGATGGAAAGATACATGACTACTTTAATGGTATGAATGACCTACAAAATAAAGTAAGCAAATTTGTGGGCGATCCCGAAGAAAGAATCAAAGAAGATTACTTGAGGATTTTGCGATATTTTAGATTTCAAGGCAGATTAGACAAACCAATGTGGGAAGAAGATGTTACCAAAGCTATTAAAAAAACAGGCAAAGGATTAAAAAATATTAGTTCAGAACGTATATGGCAAGAAATGTCAAAAATACTATCCGGTAACAATATAAAAGATATTTTAATTTACATGGGGAAAACAGGAGTTGATAAACAAATAGATTTACCAATAAAAAATGCAGGTAAAACTGTAGACAATGATAATGCAATTATAAACTTAGCAAGACTAGTAGATGATGATGCATTAGCTAAAAAATGGAAGTTAAGTAAGCAAGAACACACTACACTTCTTACTCTTGTTAATAATAAAAATAAAAAACTAACACAAAAGGCGGCAGAGGATCTTATTGTAGATGGAAAAAATAAAGATATACTTGCAAAACTTGCAATCTTACAGGGAAATCCGGATCTATCTAATCATATAATTAATTTTAGTCCACCAGAATTTCCAGTTACTGGAAATGACTTAATAGCAATGGGATATAAAAGCGGCCCTGAATTAGGTCAAACACTGAACAAGGTTAAGTCTGCATGGAAGCAAAGTAATTTTACAGCTAACAAAGATGATTTGTTACAAAACCTAAAAGAAGATATCAAACCAACAATGCCAAATTTTGATTATGAATGGCAAGAAGCACAACGCTATCCAGAATTTGAAAAACTGGGAAAAGAAATGTGGATTAAATTAGCTAAACAAGGGCAAATATTTACTTTAACTAAAAAAGATATTAGAGATATTCATAACACAGATGCTGGCAATATGGGTAGTTTCAAAAAATTAGAATTAGCAAAACAATTAAGAGTTTTAGATAAACTTAAAAAAGGTGAATACGAATTACCGATAATTGCTATGTATAGCGACGGCTGGTTAGAACTAATTGGTGGTAATACTCGCTTGACTGCAATGATGGGCATGGAAGATCAAGCTAAAGTATGGGTATTTAAAGTACCAGATAAAGTTGCAAATTTAGCTATGAAAGAAAACTTTGCAGATGGCAAGAAAAAAGGCAAAAGCCGCCCTGGGAGAGTAAAACGTTCTGGTGCTAGTTGTAAAGGCTCTGTAACAAGCCTTAGGGCAAAAGCTAAAAAAGCAAGCGGTGAACGTGCTAAAATGTACCACTGGTGTGCAAATATGAAGAGCGGCCGTAAAAAAAGCTAAATATTACTGGGAAGATAAAATGAGATTGAAAGAAATTATTAAAGAAGAAATGGGTATAGGTGGTATTGGTAGTGGCATGATAGCTGTTGCTCCTGTTGGTGTAGGAGGTATGCAAAAACGTAATCCAGATGGTACTGCTAAAAACGCACTAGATCAAGATAGTTTACTTGGTAGCACTAAGAAGAAAAAGAAGAAGAAAAAACTAAGTGAGAACGATATTTCCAAGTTAAAAAGTTTAGAAAAAGAACTTAACTCAACAGAGAAAAAAATACAAGCAGGTGATGCAAATTACACAGATAAAGCAACAATGGATCTTGTTCAAAAAACTGTAAACACTATAGCTGTAATAAATTTTGAGCAGATGGCTGTTGATATGTTTAAAAAATTTGTAGAACAAGTTGATCTAGGCATAAAACAAGGAAAATATAGTGCAGAAGATTTGCCAAAAATGCAAAAGGCTAGAGATGAGATGGCCGCACAAATTCCAACATTAGAAAAATATGCGGCAAAAGCAAAAGATAGGATAGCAAAACATACAGGTAATGAAGTTGGAATGGAAGATATGAAAGACGATTACGAGGATATGGAAAAGGTTCCTGATCTTGAAGATGATTTAGACAATTTAAAAGCGAAATTTGACGCTATGTTAAAACAAATGAAGAGACAGTAAATAGTATAAATACTGTATCAAGGAGACTTACAAATGGCCAAAGAAAATAGAAAAGGTTCTTCGATTAAAGAAGGATTAGCTGATTTAGCACAAGTTGCAGAGCGTGATCATGAAGTACAAATGGCTAGAGCACAATTATATAAAATAGCCAAATATTCTATCAAGTTGCACGAAATGCTTAAAACAATCACAGAGCAAGAAGGCTTAGAGGGCTGGGTGCAATCTAAGATTACAAAAGCATCTGATTATATGAGTAGTGTATATCACCACTTAGATTATGATATGAAATTTGCAGAAGATGGTGTTGCAGAAGGACTTAAAGTAACAATTCAACAACCCAAAGACAGACCAAAAGATGGTGGTAATCCAGGTGGAAAACAAGCAACAGGTAAAGACAAAAATAAAGACAAAGATAAAGCAGTAAAAGAAGGTGATGGAATATATCACGATTGTGCAAAAAGTTTTAAACATCCTACATATGGTGAATGTAAAACTATTCCAGGTGAACATACATTGTATGAAGATGGCACAGTAACACATTACGATGCAACATTTACTAGTTGTGGACAAGATTATATTGTTAGAAACGTACCAGTAGAAAAAATGACTGACGTAGTATATGAAAATCATATGCATGCGAAAAAGAAAAAAGCAAAAAAATAGGATTTACAATGTCTGACTTTTACGATATTAGTGCAAAAATGAAACAACTATTTCCTTCTAACGCAGAAGCAGATAGAGCTGCACTTACAGCTATGGCCAATGCTCCAGTAAAAGAAGATATTAAAGTAGATCAAATCAATGAAAGTGTATCAGTAAAAAAAGGCAGTTTACCAATAGACTTAGACTTACAAAGTTTTTCAAAATTAGCAGGCATCAACGAAAAACAAAAAGCAGGTGATCAAGTCAGAGGTTCAGAACCAACACCAACTATGTCGAAGCCAGGCGGAAATGAAACTCCGCATCCTATGAAAGATAGACTAGTAGGTGACAGTATAGAAAACGATGAAGAAAGTACAGAAGGTATAAAAATTGTCCCAACAGGCAAAGATCCAATGGCAGATTTACAAATGCAACTTAAAAGAGGAATGGATTTAGTATCTGAAGGATCAGCAATGATTGAAGATGCACAATCTAAAATGAAAGACATGATGTCTAAGTTAAGTATGGAAAGTAAACCAAAAGTAAAGCCATCTAACGAGTCAACAAAAAATTCAATTAAACAAGAATTATATGCAAAACTAAAAGCGAGTAAGTGATGAAAGTACTCGACGTACTAGAAGATACACTTGTATTAGAAAATCCAGAAGAAGAGTCTGATATTGAGAGGGCGGCCAAACGCTTTGGTGTAAATCCTGATAACATCCAACAAATAGGAAAAAACAAAACCGAAACATTAAACTGGCAAACTAGATTACTTAGTGATCATTCTTGGTACTTAATTATGTATATGTCTAACATATCAAGATTCAAAGGCAGAGATGCTAGTGATGTAAAATATAAATTAGACAGATGGTACAAGTTGCTAGTTACAACAGCACAACCAGACGAACCTATTTCATTTTTTATTCGTGATGCTTCTAGTGTGGCTAGTATCTATGTAACAAACCAAACTGCTGAAGACATAGCAAAAGAATTAATTGGAAGAATGCAAAATGCATTAGGTATTACAATAGGCCCAAGCTGGAGAGCTGGTAAAGCTACTGTAAAAGAAAAATACAGAGAACCTTACAAAGATTTTCTAAACGTAATAGGAGCGCCGGCGCTTGCAGATAGAGCGATTAAAACTCAGGCGTCAGCTGTATCAGCAGGAAGTTTAGAAAAAGGAAAAGAATATATTATTGTTAGCCTAGGTAATACTGATTTTACAGCAATAGGAGCGAAAAGAAACTTAGAAGATGAGCAATTTATTGCAACCGGAAAAGGATCTGGAACAGGAACTGCTAGAGAAGCAGATAAAACAGTAACCACAACTACTTCAAGTAAAGAACCATTTGATAAAAAACAAGCAAACTTTTTAGCAGGACAAATTAAAGATTTACTAGGAGTTTCACCTATTGAATTTGGAGACTCAGATGATAAAGCATTGTCATTAATGCAAAATGAAATAGTAACTGCAGAACAATGGAAACAAGTTGTTGCCGCATACAAAGATGTAACAGAGGGTGATGATTTAGTAAAAGATGTTTTGCGTGATTTCAATAAAGATAGAGAAGCAAAATTCAATAAATTCTTAGCTGGTCTTAGTCCTGACCTTGCTATAGATCCAAAAGACATAGCAACTTACAATCAAGAAGCAGACTATACGTCAATTTCTCCTAAAAGAGCAAAAGCATTAATCATTGATTTTTCAAATAAATTTATAAAAAAAGAGCCAAAATATGCTAAGTTTGTTGAAACAAATACTGGACGTAAAATATGGAATGCATTTTTGCAAAACTTCGGCGATGATATCAAGGAAGAATTAAAAAAATCAAAACAAAAACCTCCAAAAATGACAATTGGTAAATTTAAAGAAATTTGGGTAAGAAATATCAAAACGTTTACTAGTACAGCAGATAATATCAGTTAAATATTCAATAATCCAATAAAAGACTTGACTTTCTGTTAAGTATCTTATATAATAGTATAATAATTAACTAAGGAGATTCTTATGAGCGACCGTGTCTATGGTGCAGAAGAAAAAGCCAAACTAGAAAGGCTTGTGAACGAAGGCGTGACAGTTCTTCAAGAAATTGAAGATTTAAATTCAGGACTCAAAGATACTGTGAAAGCAGTAGCTGAAGAGTTAAATATCAAACCAACAATTATTAATAAAGCAATTAAAATTGCCCAGAAAGGTGATTGGGCCGCACATGCTGATGCATTTGATGATTTAGAAACACTTGTGGTAACTGTTGGTAAGGACAAGTAATATTGGAAAGAATAATAAGTTTTTTCAAAGAAAGCCATCGCTTGAGTCCGACAGCGTTTTACTGCGAGATGGCAGAAGCTACTTTTTTAATTTCCGCTAGTGCGATATTGACATTTACTGTACTAGATCCTGCAACTAAAATATTCATACCAATGTATTTCGTTGGCAGTATTTTAGGTGTGATTAGTGCAGTAATAAGACAAGCCGCATTTGTAATTGTATTGTGTAGCTGGTTTACACTAATGAATGCAATAGCATTAGTAAAATTATTTTTATAGGATAAGATATGAGTTATGTAGATGCAATTTTTGATCGTGATGCTGATATTATTAGAGCAGTAGAACGTAGAGATGGCAGAAGAAAATTTACAGAGTATCCTATCAAGTATACATTTTATTATGAAGACCCACGTGGCAAGTATAAAAGTGTTTATGGTGATCCTCTTACTAGAGTTGTTTGCAAAACAACAAAAGACTTTAGAAAAGAAGTTGCTATAAACAATTCTAAAAAATTGTTTGAAAGTGATATCAATCCTATATTCCAATGCTTGAGTGAAAATTATCTTAATCAAGATGCTCCGAAACTAAACATTGCATTTTTTGATATTGAAACAGACTTTGATCCTGACAGAGGATTTGCAGACCCAAGCGATCCGTTTATGCCAGTCACATCTATTTCTGTATATTTGCAATGGATGGAAACTATGGTATGTCTTGCAGTTCCGCCTAAGACACTTACAATGGATGAAGCGAAGAAAACACTAGAAGGTATTGACAATGTAATGCTATTTGAAAAAGAAGGTGAAATGATAGACACTTTCTTAAAACTTATTGAAGATGCAGATATACTTTCAGGTTGGAACAGTGAAGGGTATGATATCCCGTACTTAATAAACAGGACAAGTCGTGTACTAAGCAAAGACGATACAAGGCGTTTTTGTTTGTGGAAACAACTTCCTAAGAAACGTGAATTTGAAAAATATGGTAAAACAGCTGAAACCTATGACCTAGTAGGTAGAGTACATTTAGATAGTTTGGAACTTTATCGTAAATACACATATGAAATTACTAATGATGATGGCACGACAGATACCGCGCTTGTTACCGTCACAGTGACCGGTGTGGAAGATCCATTAGTTGCGGCAGCTGATACCGCA
>MDTD01084908.1_pt1 | contig 10845 bp, 12 predicted proteins | sample 811221 | NCBI WGS metagenome assembly MDTD01 (sample SAMN05326646, study PRJNA326480) | marine metagenome | isolation source: seawater | place: Pacific Ocean: South West | collected 2011
ACGCAGTGTCAAACGCGTTGAAACCTTGGAATACCAGAAACCTTGACTACTCTGAGTGCCATCTGTATATGTCCTAAGGACATATACAGATGGCACTCGCATGAAGTTCACAGACGGGGTGGAACAAGCGCTCCTGAAGCGCGATCTGCCGATCATCACATATTACGATTTTTTTGTTCTGGGGCATTCGCTTTTCCAACAACGCGAATGGGATGGGGAGCCTCTCAAGCGTATGCCGCAAGGGTGGGATCAAACCCGTGCGAATAATGCCATCAAACGCATGGAAGAGCGCAGGGCACTGGTCCCGGATTCCGATTTCAGATCGGGTGTCTGGCGGATCACACAGGCGACCCGTGCCGGGTCTGCGGAAGAGGTCGTGTGTATTGCTGACCCTTTTGCCTATGTCTCACACTTGTCAGCGATGCAGAGATACAGCCTGACAGAACGTAGTCCCAAGGCTCTGCATGTGACCACGCCGCGCCGCGATCTTTGGAACAAGCTCCGAAATAATCGCGTGCGTGACGATCTGTCTGAGGTTGAAGACATTGATAAGCCGGTGCTCTATCGGCCAGGCTTTAAGGATACTATTCGGCGACGGCCGGTCATTATGCATATCTCAAGCCATCCTTGGACACCTGTGCCTCTCAGCGGCGAGGAAACCCGGATCACGTCTATCGGCCAGACCTTTGCCGATATGATCTCAGAGCCTGGGTTGTGTGGAGGGATGCGCCATGTCCTCGACGTCTGGGAACGTGATGCGGATCAATGGCTGCCGGAGATCGTCGGGGCCGTGGACCAGTTGGACAGCAAGATTGCCAAGGTTCGAGCCGGATATATCCTCTCGGAAGTGCTGGGGCTTGATGATCCCGCTATTGCGCAGTGGGAGGCCTTTGCGCAAAGAGGGGGGTCACGAAAACTGGACCCTGAAGCGGACTATCTCCCCGAATTTTCAGAACGATGGATGATTTCACTGAATGTCTGATGCAGAACACATGGCTGATGAGGCCGAATACGACATTGTTGATGTCGATGTCCGTTCCTGGGTGGAATCCGCGCGCTCAAACCCGGCTCAATATCGCGACAGGCAGGTCACAGAGATTGTTCTTGCGGCCATCGGGCTGGCTCCCAGCCTGAACACAAGCCTGGTCCTCAAGGGTGGGGCAGTGATGGCCCTTGCCTTCAAAAGCAACCGGGTCACGGCCGATGTGGATTTCACATCAATCGTAGAACCTGCCGGGTTTGCCGATCAGATCGCAGATGATCTGAATGCCATTCTGCCCCAGACCGCGATCCGCCTTGGATACTTGGACCTTCTCTGTCGCGTGCAGACTGTCAAGAAAATGCCCAAACCGCTTAATTTCGAAGAGTTCGATTTTCCGGCTTTGCTCATCCGGATCGGATCGGCTGAGCGCGGCACTGGAGAAGAGAAACGCCTGGAAGCCGGGCGTGCCATACGGGTGCTGGATATCGAGATCAGCTTCCGGGATCAGGTGTATGCGTTCCAGGAGCTGAACCTGACAGGGCCGGGCGTAGCGGTGCGGGCATTCACACTGCATGAGATCATCGCTGAAAAGCTGCGCGCTCTGTTGCAACAGCCGATCCGTAACAGAAACCGCCGCCAGGACGTCTATGACATCACCTACCTGATCGAAACCAACGAGTTGGCCGATGAAGATCGCCGCAGCATCCTGGAAACGCTGGTCGAAAAGTGCCAGGCGCGCGGTATAGAGGCGACGCCGGAATCTATGGATGATCCTGAAGTGCGTCGGCGGGCTGAGGTTGATTGGAACACACTTGCCCTGGAACTGGATGACTTGCCGCCATTCGATGAGCGGTTCGCCATGATGCGCGAGTTGTATGTGTCCTTACCCTGGCCGTAAGAAAACAGCTCTGCGTTACATGCGTACACCCAAGGCGCGCAAGATGCGGCTGCCTTCAGCAAACAGGATCAATTGATCGGTTCGAACCAATGGTCGATTGTGACCAATAGTGTTTCTGACCGGTGCAAGACGTTGCATCGACACCTGGAAATCCTGTTTCGAAACGAAAAAACTCTGGAATGCCTCATTCCAGTTTTTCCCCTCGATGATGATATGCATAAGCTCCATGAAATCAGCATAGTAGAGGAGGGGGAAAGAATCCCCACGCAGCTCGTGATCCGCCGCCTTTCTCTCCCGCCACTTCTTCCGCAGGTCGCCGTGAACCCTCCGCCGTAGCCAGGCTGTCCCTTCGATCCGCTGTAGTTCTGTCTCGATTACAGCGCGAAGCCGATTTTCGATCTGACCAAGCAAACTAGCGTGCTGAGGATCATATTGTCCAACTTCGCCACCGTCCGTCCTGACGGGTGCAACTGCCTCGAAGCGCAGTTCGAAGCCCGCTGAAATCAGGACATGCGGGTACGCGTCTTGCGGAAAAGCAACCACTTCCGCGTTCAGCCCCGCGTCAATCTGTGCGGTTTCCCGGTCTTCTGGGGACTGGTCCTCGTCAAAGATTACCGGTTCCCCCAGCTCCTCTGCGAACACTTCCTGGCCCGCCGGATTGAAAGGCTCCGCTCCATTGGCAATATCACGCAGACGGGCAACGCGGGCAAAGCCGACCATCGAGACACCAAGGTGATCCTCGATGGCCCAGGGATTCTGGAGCTGCGCCATCCTCTGCGCAAGCGAGGCTTGCCACGCCTCCATTTGCTGGAAGTGTTCCTGAAGAGGCTGGACTGCCGCCGCAGCCGCGACGGAAAAACTCTGGAGCTGATCAGCCAACGGAATAACGGCGTGGTGTACGTTCGTAATCAGGTACTTCAGATTTGCGTCAATGCGTTGCAGCGCGTCGAAGGTTTCAGGTCTCGACAGAGCGTTGTGTGCAGTTGCTATCGCAGCTGACACCTCTGCCCATTTCTGTGTTTTGGTGTACGCCTCAAACGAAGCTTGGGCGGTCGTGACAGCCTCTACCAGCCTCTGGATGTCGCTCTGTTCAAGCATCCGCGCTGTTTGCAGTGCATGTGAGTTCTCAAACGCGCGAAGCGCTTTTGTCGCCGGATCATTTTCCATCTGGCGCATTAACTTCATCGCCGGGCTTTCACTCAATTCCAGCGCTCTACGCAACGCATCATTATCGAAGGGAGTTCTACTCATGTGTCTTCACCGACCCGCCGCACCGTTCTCTCGCTCACCTTGAACAACCGCGCGATCTCCGCAACGGCGCGTTGTTCATCATCACGCATCCGCCGCACTTCGTTTTTCTGCGCTGTTGTCAGGGCAGGGGGCCTGCCCCCGATCCGGCCACGTTTACGAGCTGATGCGAGCCCCTCTCTTGTCCGTTCGGAAATCCGCTCCCGCTCAAACTGGGCGATGGACGCGAAGACATGGAAAACGAGTCTGCCGGCCGGCGTTGTCGTGTCGATGTCTTCGGCCAGGGACCGGAACCCGGCACCACGTTCCCGGATCGCCTCTACGATCTCCAAGAGGTCCTTCAGAGACCTCGCCAGGCGGTCATACTTCGTGACCGTCACAACGTCGCCGTCGCGGAGCTGGTCCAGCATCTTGTCCAGTTCGGGCCGCGCGCGCCTCGATCCACTGATCCGGTCTGCGAAAACCTTCTCAGCCCCGGCTACCGACAGGGCATCCATCTGAGAATCCAGGCTCTGGTCGTCTGTGCTGACGCGGGCATATCCGATGATCATGCTTCACAGTGCCAAAAACCTGCCAAAACCGCAAAGGTTTTGCCGGGGGTTTTTGTCCCAGCTAAGCGGTTGATCTTGGGTAGAGCGAGACATCCGGACAAAAACGACCGTTTTTGGCGCACACCTTCTGGCAGGAGGTTTATGTCCGGTGTGCGGACATAGCGACCGTATGCCTGCTGGAGGTTAATGTCGGCTTATTCAGTTAGTTTGTACACCAGAGGTCACCGACATGGCCTCAAATTTCCTTACAAAGGTAAAAATCTATATCTGAAGTGCAGTGCGAGACTGCTACAAGACCATGTTGAAATATTCTTGACACTTTTTCTAAATCGTGCATTTTAGAATGAATGATTTAGAAAGGGTGTACCCGATGGCACGACAAATTGAGTTTGATGAAGACGAAGCCCTGAACAGGGCTATGCATGCTTTTCGGAAATTTGGGTATGCGGGCGTTTCCATCAAGACACTTGAGGCCGAGACTGGGCTCTCTTCGGGAAGTCTGTACAATAGTTTTGGTGGCAAAGATGCTATGTTTGAGCGCTCATTGACCCACTATAACGAAACCGTCGTCAAGAAACGGATCTCACGGCACCTTGATGCGCAACGACCAATCGATGGGTTGGTGTCCCTGTTTACCTCTCTTCTGGAAGAGCCGGGCGGAACAGCGTTTGGTTGCCTTTTGACCAATAGCGCCATCGAATTTCCTGGGGTCAAAGACGACAGCGTAGAAATCAGGCGCGGCTTTGATCTGTTTATCGCGGCCTTTACAGCAACTTTGGTTAGGACCGGCGTGACGTCGGAAGAAGAAACCGAGACCAAGTCTCTTAGGCTACTAACTTTCTACCAGGGGTTGCTGGTTTTGATCCGGCACGGGTACGACAAAGAGTCCCTGAGAACCACAATTCACGATGAAATCTCAGCAATCATAGGAGAAGACAATGCTCACTGAAATGTGGACCGCTTACAGTAAAACATGGTCTCAAACAGACGCGGATCGCAATGCCGCCTTGGTCAAACTGGTATCGGACGACGTGACCTACACCGATCCACAATCCAACGTGGTTGGGCGAGAAGCGTTCTCTGACCACCTTGCGCAATTCCAACAAAGCATGGATGGCGCTTACTTTGAAATCCTCGACGTCAAAGGCCACAATCAAAAGACGCTCGCGCAATGGCGGCTTTGTAACAAGGATGGTGGTGAAATGATGCTTGGCACGAGCTTTGCCACCTTGACCGAAGACAACCGGTTCTCGTCTTTTGTCGGGTTCATGTAAAATCCGATGGCAACCCCTCAACCGGATTTCCTGACCTTTTTGACGGAAGAACTCGCATCCATCGGCGACATTACTTCGCACCGCTTTTTTGGTGGATGGCAACTTCGGTCTGAGGACGTCCAATTTGCGATCGTAATGAAAGGAACCTTGTTCTTCAAGGTCGAGGGCGCATTGCAAGAGGAACTCGAAGCGACCGGCAGTCGGCCGTTTTCCTATACCAAGTCGGGTGAACAGGTTTCTGTCAAAAAATACATGACTGCTCCCGAAGACGCGCTTGATGACTTGGATCTACTTCGAAACTGGACGCGGCGTGTGATAGCGGCGCTCTAAAGCTCAACTACACAACACTTCAATGTCAAAGGAACCGACATGACTCAAAGTTCTTTGGGAACAATATTGCTTGTCTGCACGTCGCATGCAGACCTTGGCGAAACTGGAAACAAGACAGGCTTGTGGATGGAGGAGCTGACCGCCCCTTACTTTGCGTTTCTGGACGCTGGATATCAGATAGAGATCGCTTCGCTCGCGGGTGGAACGCCACCCATCGATCCAGGCAGCATGAAAAAAGAGATGCAAGGTCCATCAGTTGCGCGGTTCGACGCAGACGCAGAAGCCAATGCAAAGTTTGAGGCAACCACGCCGCTTGAAGACATTGCCGATATGAGCCGTTTTGCAGCTATATTCCTCGCAGGCGGTCACGGCACCATGTGGGATTTTCCTGAAAACAACCAGTTAGGCAGTCTGGTTGCAGAAGCTACAAAGGCGAGCAAGGCAGTTGGCGCGGTATGTCACGGAGTTGCTGGATTACTTGCAGGCGACGCACCAGTTGCCTTGAAGGGCAAATCCGTCGCGGGTTTCTCGAACGAAGAAGAAGCTGCTGTTGGCCTAACTGCCGTTGTACCTTTCCTTCTTGCCACAAGGCTAGAGGAAAGGGGATTCACATACAGCAAAGGGGATGTGTTCACGCCCTATATTGTGACAGATGGCCTGTTGGTTACAGGGCAAAACCCGATGTCCTCACTTGCAACGGCTGAGGCTATGATCACCGTGATGGCACAGGCGTAACCATCAATGCCACCTAGATCAGTCTTGTTTTTTGCAACCGCCGTTATCGGATTCGGCTCCGCCTTTTCGATGACAAACGTCGCAGTCGCGACAATGTCTCCGCTGTGGGTTGCCGCAGGACGATCAGTCATAGCGATGCTGGCATTGTGGGCCTTTTTATTCGCAACAAGGCGCCCGGTTACTTTCGACCGGGCGCACTTGAAATTGTATATTTCCATCGGGACTTTCACGGGCGTGCTTCCCTACCTCTTAATTTCCTGGGGGCAGCAACATATCGATAGCGGGCTTGGTGGTGTCTTGTTCGCCAGCGCTCCCCTTTTGACGTTGGTCATAGGTTACCTTGCGTTCAACGCCCCTCGCCCCGGTAAATCAACAATTCTGGGCGCAATTTTGGGTCTGTGTGGAGTGGCCTTGGCGTTCGTCAGCCCTCTAAGCATTACGACGTCGGCTTTGTTGGGTTCTGCCGCAACAGTTTCAGCTGCGGCCAGCTATGCTGTTGGCGGACTACTCATCCAGAACTCTAAAACCAAAGACATTATTGGTCTGACCGCCTTACAGCTGGTGCCATCAAGTCTCATATTGGTTCTATGTGCGACCCTTTTGGGCGGTAACTCTGTGCAAACCGTTTCCGTACAATCGTATTCAGCCTTGATCGGACTTGGCATCATCGGCACCTGCGTGCCACTCTTAAGTCTGTTCGCACTCGTTGCTAGAGAGCAGGCAAAAGTGGCCTCTTTGACAACGTTTTTCATTCCCTTTGTCGCGTTGGTAAACGGAACGGTTTTTCTAAATGAGCCGCTTGCGCCTTTGTCTATTGTCGGCCTATTGGCTGCGCTCTTTGGCACCTTCTTGATTTCTCCTAACCGACAGAAATGAAAAGCGGGCCGCCTCGACATGTCGATATCTGCTGGGGGGGGTAATCTTGCAAAGCTGTATTGCAGTGTCAGATCAGGTTACGAAATCTGTTCGTGGTACCTCGATCAATGAGTCTCAAGCCTCTGAAACCTAAATGCGGACATTGGCCGCAATGCGGAAAATCGTTAAACTGGGCTCGTTCCGGACCTTCTCTGCAACGCAGGACTCTCTGTCTCCGGGCATTTCATGCCTGTCTGCGCGAAGCGCCGGGCCTGTCGGCGGGGGGCCTTCAGGGTGCCCGCCGACAGGGCATCCTGGAACCGCCACAACCCAAATCACGCCAAAACGCAAAGAGACCCCCGCCTGCTGACGGGAGCCTCGATCATTGCGGCGGTGCGGGCTGTTATTCGGCGGCCATCCGGTCGGCCTGCGCGGTGCGCTCTATAATGTAATCCACGGCCTTCTGTGCCTCGGATGCGGCCCGAAAAATCGCGCGGCTGTCTTCCTTCATCGCTTCCAGCCATCCTTCGACATAGGCCGCGCTCTGATCGAATTCCGGCTCCACCCCGATCTGCGCACAGAGCATGCAGTTTCCGATCTCGGCGACCAGCTCCTCGAAGGCGTAGGCCTTGCGGTCGTTGAACCGGCCCAAGCGGTCCAGCCGCTTTGTCGCCCCTGTCCAATGGGTCAGCTCATGCGCCAAAGTGCCGTAGTATCCAGCCGCACGATGGAACGTGCCAATCGGCGGCATGTGGATACGGTCGGTCTTGATGTTGTAATAGGCGCGCGGCTCCTCGGTCACGTCGATCTGCGCGCCGGTCGCTGCAAAGAACGCCTCCAGCTCGGGGTCGGCCACAGTGCCAAGATCGCGCGGCGGATCGGGCAGGATGTAGAATTCAGCGGGCAAGCCGTCGATCTGATCGGCGTTGAACACGCGGTAGGCCTTGGCATAAGGAATCTGGCGTTCCTCGCCGTTCTCGTCCTCGCGCTCGACGGTGCCGTATTTCACGACCGTGGCGGATTTCTCGCCCTTGCGGACATGGCCCCCAAGCTGCTTGGCCTGATTGAACGTCATCCAGCGGGCTGAGCTGTAATCCTTGGCCATCGCTGTGGCCCAAAGCATCAGGATGTTGATGCCCCGATAGGCCTCGCCGTTGAACCGTTCCGGCAAGCTGACCGATACCCCGCCGCCGGTCCACGGCTTGCGCCAGGGCGGTGTTCCCGCCTCGATCTGCGCGATGATCTGGTTGGTGACATGGGAATAAACGTCAAACTTCTCTGCGGTCATTTGTGACCCTCCTTCGAGTGACGCGGTCCGGGTCTCTTCCCCTTTCCGCCAATGGGCGGGCCTTCCTGTTCTGATCTTTGGAATGCCCATGCATTCCGAAAGGCAGAGCAGGTAAGGGCAAAGCCCGTCCTGCGGCCTGACAGGGCCGTGACAACCGGGTGGAGGGCGTGAATTTGGGAGGGAACCGCGCGCCTGCGCGTGGGAGGAACCGGAATTCTCGACCGGAACCGACGCCATGGGCGGCGCTTGCCGGTTTTCTCGGACCTGACAGGATGGCAGGCGGATCAACAGGATGTGGAAACTGTCAGGGTTGGGGTGAGCGGGCGTCAGCCCGTCGATGCCCTGCCCTGTCTATCGCTCAAAGCGATACCGGCGCACTGCCGGGATCACTGAACTCTATCGAGCCATATCTAACTCGATAATATACGATTGATGCCTTCGTTAGATTCAGGCACAAGATGACCATCATTGTCTCTGTTGGTATGCGCGATGAACCAGTCGATTGACCTCGAACTAAACGTCACCACCGAACAAGGCCTTCGGGCACTTGCTGAGGAGGGACACACGATCGAAGTGCTGTGCAAAGCCGATCCTGAACGCAAGGGACCAAGCTGGTACGGCCTGTGGATCATGCGGACGGTTGGGAGTGATGGGCAGGAGAAAATCCTTGTCACTGCCAGAACGCGCGTGACGCAGAATGCGATCAGGGTGCGCGAATTCAAGACGGCAACCGGCGTGATTTCATTCCTTGTTGGTGTCGGGTTCTCTCAGGCGAGCATTCCCATGAAGAATGGGGAAACGACCTCTCATCGCCTCGTCAGTGACTGAGACCTGGATCACGGTCGATGTCCCTATCTTTCTCGACCTCCCTATCCTTCTCCTGGTCGCGCTCGTCCTCAATTTCTAGCCGCTCGCGCGGTTTGTTCAGCACATCCTTCAGCCGCTCGTTGACGGACGGCTTGCGCGCCTCGCGGCTTGTGTCCTCGCCTAGATCATACTCGCTGTGACCGTCCAGCTTGTGAACCGCCGCCTGGCCGTCGCGCCCGGCGTCCTTCTCCATGATCTCCTTCAGCCGCTCTCGCGCGTAATTGCGGCCTTCCGGCTTTGGCGTGTCGTCTTGGTCCCGTGACCGGCCCACGACCTGCGACAACCGCTCCCGGAAATCCCCCGGATTGCGTTCACCGCGTTCTTTCGAGGTCGCGGCCCTGAGTGCGGCCAGACCGGCAGAGACACGCCCCTGCCCTGCCTCGCGCTCGGCCCCATAAGTCTCCCGCGCGATATCCAGCCGTTCGCGCATTTCGCGGAACGCGGCGCGGGCCTGACGGGCGGCATGGACCACGGCCCCGCGCTCGGTGACCGGGACGTATTCCCGGCCCTGACGCTCGGCCATCGCCTTCGCCCGCCGCTCCATGGAATTGGCCGCTGGCCCCAGCTTCAGCTCGGGGTCGCGGTCCAGTTCCTCGGCGGACAGCTTGTCCCCACGATCCAGCGCCGTCTCGCGCTGCTTCTCAAGCGACCGGTGATCGACGCGCTCGACCTCCCCTACACGCTCCAGCGCACGGTTCTGCAACTCGGCCCAGAGGCCGCGCATCTGCTCGATCTCGACGCCGCCGGTCTTGGCGGAATCAAGGACGCGCGTCTTCGCAGTGAAGCCCCCTGCTTCCAGCTTGCGGGTCGAGGTCAGCACATGGGCATGATGGTTGCGCTGATCACCTTCGCGGTGGGGCGCATGGATCGCCACATCGACGGCCACGCCGTAGCGGCTGACCAGCTCCTGGGCGAAGTCGCGGGTGATCTGCGACCGGGCCTCGGCGCTGATCTCGGAGGGCAGGGCCAGCTCCCATTCGCGGGCGGTGACGGAGTTGCGGCGGGTTTCGCTGGCCTCGGCCTCGTTCCAAAGGCGGGACCGGTCCGAGGCCCAGTCCGGCGCGTCCTTCGGGGTCAGGATGAAGGTCTCCTCGATGCCCTGCTTGCGGGTGTAATCGTGGATGCGGCCTTCGCGCTGGCACTCGATGCGCTCCCCGACACGGTAGGCCGCCGCCGCCGTGGCGGAGCGCCCGGCGCTGCGTTTGATCGTCTTCACGGAGAGGTGGTAGCTGGCCATGCGCCCTCCCCTCGCCCGTGATGCATACGCGCCCACGCGCCGGAGCTGATCCGTGCCGATGCCCTGACATTGGCAATCGGATCAGCCGTCTTTTCTCCGCAAGAGTGCGCCCGGAACCGGCGCGGTCTGAGGGGGAAAGACAGCCCGCTTGAGGCGAGCCAACAGCTCTCCGACGCGTGGGCTTGCCAGTGATCTGCCCCCAAATCCCCAGCCTCATGGGGGGCGGGATATGGGGACAGATCACTGGCGGTTTGCCCCCGGCAAACCCGGTTCGTGTCGGCACCGTCAAGTCCGACGACACGAACCTCCCGCAAGGGAGACGCCAGTGGCAGACCGGCCCCCACCGCGGGGCATCGGGCGAGACGCTGGCGCGACCTTGCGGGACGCGATCCAACCGCTGAGGTTGGGCTGGGATGGTTTGGAAGGGGCCGCGCGCCCTTCCATGTCGCGGCGGCACGCAGCGAAGGGGATGGCCATCGGCCGGGGCTTTGCCCCAGAGAGATCGCACGCAAATCTCGGAACCGCAGGTGAAGAGTTTGCATAAGTGCGCCCTTGTCCTTTACAGGCCTACGGGTACGCG
>MDTD01156317.1_pt1 | contig 10845 bp, 7 predicted proteins | sample 811221 | NCBI WGS metagenome assembly MDTD01 (sample SAMN05326646, study PRJNA326480) | marine metagenome | isolation source: seawater | place: Pacific Ocean: South West | collected 2011
ATACTCCTTGGGTTTAAATTACAGGAATAATAATCTAACCGACACTAATGATTCTAAAAGCCTAATTTCATCGGGATTGGACTATATTGGAGTTGCTATCCCTACTAATAAATTTGGGTTTGGTTTTGGAATAATTCCATATACCTCGGTTGGCTATAAACTGAATCAATTAGATACATCTTCTTTCCCAAACATTTTAAACCAATATCAGGGAGAGGGTGGAGTTAATAAAGTTTTTTTTTCGGTAGGATTTAACTTGCTAAAATATTTTAGTCTCGGTGCAACTATAAATTATGATTTTGGAAAGTTGAAATATCAAACTTCTAAATACGTAGACGATGTTTTCTTAGGAACTGTTTTGATTAATGAATCGAGTGTCTCAGGGCTTGATTTTAAATTATCGACTAACTTTGAAATACCTATTAATGAAAATTTAAATCTTCATGCTATGATATCCTATGTTCCTCAGGCCTCATTAAACTCAACTAACAGAGGTCAACTTCTTACCTCAGCTTTATCTGACCCCTCTATTTTAGGTGAAGTTATAGAAATTGATTTGGCCGATACTGGACTAGATCTTACTGAAATTCAATTGCCTTCTAGTATTGGAATTGGTATCGGATTTGGTAAAAACAGCAAGTGGTTCGCAGGAGGCCAATACATTATGATAAAAAGTTCAAATTATAAAAACAGCTATAATTCTTTGCCAAATGTTCATTATAAAGATGGCTCACAATTGTCAATTGGAGGTTTTTTCATTCCAGATTTTTCCTCTATTACTAGTTATTGGAAAAGGATGGTTTTACGAATGGGATTGCGACAGGAATCAACAGGTATTTTAACAAATAATTTTGAGATAAAGGAAACAGGCCTTAATTTTGGCTTTGGATTTCCTTTACCGGGTTATTCTAACCTAAATATAGGATTAGAATATGGGTCCAGAGGCTCTAATAATTCAACAATGTTGGAGGAAAAATTTTGGACTTTAAGATTAGGATTTTCCCTAAACGATAGATGGTTTATAAAAAGAAAGTATAATTAATACATAGATAAAATGAAATTTTTAAAAACATTATTAACCTCAATTCTATTATTATCATTCTATTTATTGAAGGCGCAAAATAGTGAAGAATGTTTACAAAATTTATCAATATTTGCCGAGTATGCTAAGGTTAAAAATTACAATGAAGCCTACGAACCGTGGATGAAAGTAAGATCAGAGTGCCCTAAATTAAATGTTGCTATTTATTCTTATGGAGAAAGAATTCTAAAGGAACGTATAAAAAATTTAAGCCCTCAAGAAGCTGAAGCTGTAAAGATTGATCTAATGAAACTATACGATCAGTGGATTTTAAATTTCCCAACTAAAAGGAATATTTTGGTTGTAGGGGATATTTTAAGTAGTAAAGCTCAATCAATGTTAGATTATAAAATTGCTGATAAACAAGAGGTTTATAAAGTTTTTGACGAAGCTTACAGGAGAGATGCCAGAAGCTTTACCAACCCCAAGGAGTTATATAACTATTTTAAAACTTACTATCAACTATACAAAGATGGAGTTGATGGGGTGACTATGGAAAAGTTATTTACAAAATACGAGGAGGTTTCTGAAAAGTTTGAAGTTGAATCAGTTAATTTATCTAAAAAATTAGATATAATTTTAAAAAAACAAGAAGCAGGAAGCCCATTAAATAGTAAAGAGCTAAGAAGTAAAAGGATTTATGGTATTAATAGTAATGCTATAGGAACTTTTGTTTCCAACTTAAATGCTATTATCTCTAAGGAGGCTACTTGTAAAAATTTAGTCCCATTATATCAAAGAACATTCGAAGAAAATAAAACTGATCCAGTTTGGCTTAAAAGAGCAGCATCAAGAATGGACAGCAAAGAATGTTCAGATGATCCTTTCTTTGTTACACTAGTAGAAGCTCTACACGGCTTAGATCCCTCTGCTGACTCTGCTTATTACTTAGGCCTACTGAAGGACAAAGCTGGGGATAGCAATGCAGCCTTAGTTTATTATGAAGAATCCATTACCCTTGAGACCGATCCATATAAAAAAGCTAAAATTTTATATAAAATTGCAATAAAGTTTAAAAATGCAGGAAGAAAATCATTAGCAAGAACTTACGCACGTAAGGCACTTCGTTATCAGCCCTCTATGGGTCGTGCATATTTAATGATTTCAAATCTCTACGCGAGTAGTGCCAATGTTTGTGGTGATACTCAGTTTAATAAAAGAGCTGTTTATTGGTTGGCAGCAAACATGGCGTATAAAGCAGGTGAGGTAGATGCATCTATTAAAAAAGCAGCTATTAAAACTGCAAGAAGCTATGAAGGAAGAGCCCCCTCTAAAACCGATATTTTTACAGAGGGAAACCAGGGCACTACAATCAAATTTGATTGTTGGATCAAAAGTAGCGTAAATGTTCCCGACCTTTGAATGCAACATTTATTATACAAGCTTATCAAAAAAGCTAAATTTGTTACTTTTATTATTGCATTATTTTCTTGCGAAGACAACACTGCTTTGTTAAGGCAAATCAATACATTTAATGAAAACCCCGTCGGTACAGCTTATAATATTAGAATGATTTATACTGATTCTGCTGATATTAAAGCAAAATTATCTGCTCCTGTTCATCTTGATTACAGTCATTTGAGTTTTAAATATTCCGAGTTTCCTGAGGGATTAAAAGTAATTTTTTATAACGAGGATAAGCAAGAAAATACAGTGTTTGCAGATTATGGAATCTTATATAACCAAACAAAAATAGTTGATCTCAAAGGCAATGTAGTTTTATTATCATATGATGGTTCTCGCCTTGAAACCAGTCAAATGTATTGGGATGCTGAAAAAGAATGGCTTTTTACCGAAGAACCATTTATTTTTCAAAATAATGATTATGATTTGGCTGCTTACAGACTGGATACTAACAAAGAATTTACTAAATTTCTTACTGGTAAGTTATATGGTACAATTGCGGTTAAAGAAAAAAAAGACTCTATTAATAATAGATGAAAAGCTACAAAATTTCTGAAATTCTTTATTGGTTCATTGCATTAATTGCAAGTTATGAAAGTTTTTTTCAGTGGAATACAAATAGGCAAAAAGCCTATATTTTTATTGGATTTTCCTTGTTATCAATTTTTATGGCTTTATTCAGAAGACACTTCCGAAGAAAATTTAAAAATAGGCAAAAACCTAAATGATAATAACTGACTTTATAATTGTTATTTGTCTTATGTTATCCGCTTTTTTTTCGGGTATGGAAATTGCTTTTGTATCCTCTAATAAGATATACCTCGAGATAGAAAAACAGCAGTCAGGAATAAATGCTAAACTTTTAAGTTTTATTACTAAAAATCCATCACGTTTTATAGCAACTATGCTTGTAGGGAATAATATCTCTCTTGTAATTTATGGAATTTTTATGGGAGATCGAATTTTGCAAATATTGTTTCCTGAGACTTTACAGGGGTTGCCAATTGGTATCAAAATTATTTTGATACAGACTCTAATTTCAACATTAATAATTCTGGTCACTGCTGAGTTTTTACCAAAAGTAATCTTCCAACAATTTTCTAACACTTTTATGAAAGTATTTGCTTTTCCAACTGCTATTTTTTATTTCCTGTTTTCTCCTGTTACAGCCATGATTATGTCAATTTCAGATTTAATTTTGATGAGGTTTTTTAGTATAAAGGGAGACCAAATTCAATTTACATTTTCAAAAATAGAATTGGGAAACTATATTGAGGAACAATTAGAATCGACAAAGGATTTAGATAATGTAGATAGTGAAATCCAGATTTTTCAAAATGCTTTAGACTTTTCAGAAGTTAAGGCTAGAGAGGCAATGGTTCCCAGAACTGAAATTATAGCTGCAGAAAATTCAGAATCAATGACGGAATTGAAAAAATTATTCACATCAAGTGGATTGTCCAAAATACCTGTTTACCTAGAAACAATTGATAATATTCAGGGCTATGTCCACGCTTTCGAGATGTTTAAAAAGCCCAATACTTTACAAAAAATTCTTTTACCTGTAGCTTATGTCCCTGAGACAATGAAAATTAGCGAGGTATTAAAAGTATTGACGAAACAAAGAAAAAGCATAGCAGTTGTATTAGACGAATATGGGGGAACCTCGGGGATAATAACTGTTGAGGATATTATTGAAGAACTCTTCGGAGAGATAGAGGATGAGCATGACAATATAGCTCACTATGAGAGACAATTAGAATCAAATTTGTTTGAATTCTCCGCGAGGTTAGAAGTAGATTATATAAACCAAAATTACGGGATATCCCTTCCTGAAAATGAATTCTATGAAACCCTGGGAGGACTTATTGTTCATCTAAAGGAAGAGATACCACCAAAAGGGACTAAAATTGAATTAGAAAATTTTGAGTTTGAAATCAAAGAGGTTTCCTCCACAAAAATTGAAAGAGTTTTCCTTAAAATAAATCCCGAAAATTAGTTTTTATTCTTAAAAAAGATAGATAAAGAACCCATCTAAACCTATAAATAACAGTTCGATTCTTTTTTGAAATCAAAAAGGAAATTGTATTTTCACATCCGATAAAATTTAAATTAACATGGCAATTTTAGGACAAATTAGACAGCGCTCTTTCTTTCTAATCATAGTAATTGGAATGGCTCTTTTTGCATTTGTAATTTCAGGAGTTCTCGATGGAAATTCATCAAGAGTACTTAACGATCCTATTGCGGTTGTCAATGAAGAGGAAGTTGAGCTGACGTTTTTTAGACAAATGGTTGAACAAGCTGAAAGAAGTTATAATTTTTCTACAATGCAAGCTGTAAATTCTGTTTGGGATGAAATAATTAGATTAACTATTTTTAAACAGGAATTTGATAGATTAGGTATAGATGCTGGTAAGGAGCAAATTGAGATGATTTTATCTAAGGACGAAAGAATTGTCCAAGACCCACGTTTTCAAAATGAATCCGGTTTATTTGACTTCGGGATTTTTACAGATTTTGTCAATAGCTTGCGTCTTGAAAATCCTCAAGCCTACCAGAATTGTAGGTCTCAGGAAGAAAGTATTGTCGCACTTGCCAAAGAAAATATTTATTATGACTTAATAAAATCAAGCTCTGGATTTACTGAATTAGAGGGTGAGGATGCATACCACCTTGAGAATGACAAGGTTAATATTAAGTTCGTTAGTATACCTTTCAGTGAAGCTCCAGATAGCCTTTTTGATATATCGGACGGTGACATTAGAAGGTACGTAAATCAAAACAAAGAAAAATTTGGGTCAAAGGCTTCAAGGAAGGTCAAATATGTAGTTTTTCCCGAACTAGCCACTGACGTTGATAAAAATAGAATACGAGATAATTTAGACAGATTAAAAGAATTAAGAATTGAATATAATGATGTATCCAAATTGACTGACACTATTCAGGGTCTAAAAACAACAAAAAATATTTCTGAATTTGTTGAGCGATACTCTGAAGTGCCCTTTGACTCGGTTTATCGTGCTAAAGGGACTCTTGCCAATGATTATGCTGATATTCTTTTTAATCTAAAAAAAGACGATGTTTTTGGACCTTACGAAGATGGAGAACAATTTAAAATTTCAAGATTTATTGATAGAAAAAATGGTGGATCAATTAGGGCAAGTCATATCTTAATATCTTTCAAGGGAGCTTCAAGCGCAAGCCCGCAAACTACTAGAACTAAAGTGGAAGCTCAAAAAATTGCAAATAAATATTACCGAGAAGCTCGAAGAAACCCTGATGACTTTGCAGAGTTAGCGATTAAGTATTCAGACGGCCCTTCTAGTTCGATGGGCGGTGATCTAGGGTTTTTCCAAGAAGGAACCATGACAGAAAAGTTTTTCGAATTTTGTAACAATTCCAGAGTTGGAAGGGTTGGAATAGTAGAGACTGAATTTGGATTCCATATAATTAAAGTTACTGATAAAGAAGATATTGTTTTAGTTGCGGATGTTGTGAAGCAAATCGTTGCTTCCGAAGAAACCTCTAATGAAATATTCCAAAAAGCAACCCAATTTGAAATGGAGAGCATAAACTTTAAGGATATTACTGCTACTGCACAGAAATATGGATATGAAATTAAGGAGGTTGATGAAGTCAATATTTTGGACGAAAATTTGCCTTTCCTGCAACGACAGAGAAACCTTGTTCAGTGGTTATTCAGTGATGACACCAAAATTGAGGACATTAAAAGATTCAGCTTAACTAAAGGAGGATACGTTGTTGCTCAGTTAACAGATATTATACCAGAAGGCTCAATTAATATTGATGCAATTAAAGAAGAGGTTACTCAAGAAATAATAAAAAAAAGTAAAGCTGATTATCTATTGGAAAAATATAACTCATATAATTCATTGGATAGCCTTTCTGCCGATTTAGGCAAAGAAATAGAAACTGCCACTGCCTTAACGCAAAAAAATAATGTACTTCCTGGTGCTGGTTCTGAACCATATGTTATTGGTGTAGCTTTTGCGATGGAATTAAACCAACCCTCTGCTCTTATCAAAGGAAATAAAGGTGTTTATATGATTGAAGTTTCCTCTAAGGAAATTGCTGAAAATCTTGAAAGCTATCAAGCTTATGCTAATGTTTTGGAGACCGAAGAAAAAAATAGAATTAGTTCGGTAATTTATAATGCACTAAAATCCGCTGCAATAATTGAAGATAATCGTCCCGATTACTACTAATTAATTAATAAATTAGTTCATCGTAAGCAAATACTGATGAATATCCCTTACTTTTAAAATAATTTGGAGTATTGGAGTCTCCAGTTGCTAAGATAAAATCCCCCCCCCATGCTCCCAAGCTTTTAACAGCTCCTTCGAAATCTTTAAAGTATTTTTCTTTAATAGGTTCAATTGATAGCAGCTGACCAATAAAATGTTCATGTTCCCTTAAAAGTAGTTCAAATTCACTGAGACTTTCTGAGGTACTAATTAAAATTGACAATTCATTTGCTCTACTAATTTCTGTTTCATTAATATCTTTTTCCATAAACTCTTTTACCGCCAGGGAACTACTTTTCTTTTGATTTAAATAAACGAAGTAAAGGTCGCTTTTAAATTTGGGATCAAAATTACAGTCTTCAATCTCAGGTGTTTCCATTTTGCGTCTATAAAATAAAGCTTTTTCAGCACTAGCGCAGGCAATATCATAACCACTTCCTCCAAAGGTTTCATTAAGAAGAGCGTAAGGGTTGATACCTGCCCATTTAGCTAAGTTAACAATTAAAGTAGAGGAGCTACCTAAACCCCAATAACGGTCAAATTCTAAACGTGTGATTACAATTCCGCCTGATAAGTTCAAGAAATTAGGATTTTGATATCTAATGGCCGAGAGAACATGCCTTAGTCGATTGGCGACTTCAAGATTATCTGAATTGATTAGGCTGAAATCGTCTATGAGAAAGCAGGCGTTAAACCATGGCAACCCGTTTTTATCCATGCTTTTCCAAATAAGCTGACGGGAGGGCTTTTCTTCAAAACTTAAGGTTTGCCCAAGCTTACTTGGTAAAGCTAAAGCTCGAGCTCCCTTAAGTACAAGGTACTCTCCGGACAGTAATAATTTTCCACGACTGTAAAATGATTTCATTTTTGTTAAGAATTCAATTTTAAAAAATCGCTTACTGAGTTGAAACTAACAGTGTTATTTTTAAAAAAAACTATTGCCTTTTCTTTTTGAGCTTCAGTAGCCTTTTTTTGATTCAAGATATTAAGTAAGTGCATTTTCATGTGTCCTTTTTGAATCCCAGAAGTCACCAATGATCTTATTGCTGCAAAATTTTGTGCCAAGCCTGCTACTCCAATAATTTCCATTAAAGTTCTTGAGTTTGGATTTCCAAGTAACTCCATTGACCATTTGACTAAAGGATGAAGTTGAGTTAGTCCGCCTACAGTTCCAAGCGCCAAGGGTAATTTAATTTCAAAAAAGAAATTATTATTTTTAATATAGGCATTACTTAAACTGGTGTATGATCCTTCTTTTACGGCATAAGCATGGGCTGCAGCTTCAACTGCTCTAAAGTCATTACCAGTTGCAATGACTACCGCATCAATACCATTCATTATTCCCTTGTTATGTGTAACGGCACGAAAAGGCTCTTTTTGAGCAACTTGAACTGCTCTAATAAACTTTTTGGCAAATGCTTCAGAGCTTAAACCTTTCGTTCCCTCTAGCTCTTCCACAGGACAACTAACAGAGGCATGAACTATGCATCCAGGTACATAATTTGAAAGAATACTCATTATAATCTCAATTTGTTTTTCCTCCTCATTAAAATAATCATATTCTAGGGCGGCAGATTTAAGTTCTTTAGCAATTTGTTCCAAACAGGAATTTATAAAGTTAGCTCCCATTGAATCCACAGTTTCAAAAGTTAGATATAATTGAAAATACTCCTCCATTAAGTCAGTTTTATCTATTAACTTAATTCTTTTAATTCCTCCGCCACGATTTCGCATATTCTTTGTAATCGATGAGGTACAACCCAGTAAACTTTGTTTTTTTTCTTCAAAGAATAAATTGAGCTTTTCTGTGCTCCCCTTAAATAAAAAATGTACGTGACCAATTTTTTCGGTTCCAATTACATTAGCTTTAAATCCACCTCTAGAAGCCCAAAATTTTGCTGAATTAGAGGCAGCAGCTATCACAGAACTTTCCTCTATAGCCATGGGTAAAGTATAAATAGTTCCGTTAATCAAAAAATTTGGAGCGACTCCAAGTGGTAAGTAAAAATTAGTTAATGAATTTTCAACAAATTCATCGTGAAGCTTTTGTATTGACGGATTAAAATGATTATAATCATTTATTAACTTTTTTGCATTTTCTGGATCATCGAAATGCAATTGGGTTATCCATTCTGTTTTTTCAGCTTTGGAAAACTTAGAAAAACCTTCTACTTTTTTTGACATTTTAAGACGTATCTGAAATATGTAAATATACGTCATTTCAAAATTTACTTCTTACCTGAGGGAGTCCATAAAACCAAAAAAAAGTTTTACTGCTAAAAAGACTAACTTTATATTTTAAAGATTGTTATAAATATGGTAAAATCATTACTTAAATTTGAACCTGAAAGAACTCTATTTGGCCACCCCGCTGGTTTATTCGTTTTATTTTTTACGGAGTTATGGGAACGTTTTTCTTATTACGGAATGCGAGCTTTATTTACGATCTTTTTAGTTGCAGAAACCACCGGTCAAAATAAAGGTTTTGGTTGGACAAATGAGGATGCGCTCTGGCTATATGGATGGTATACCATGCTAGTATATCTCGCCTGTATTCCTGGTGGTTGGGTTGCGGATAATTTTTTAGGTCAAAAAATGACCGTAATGCTAGGAGGATTGCTACTTTGCTTGGGACATGGAATTTTAGCTCTTGATAGTGAGATTAGCTTCTATGTTGGTTGTGCTTTCATAATCTTGGGAGTTGGGGGATTAAAACCAAATATTTCCTCTATGGTTGGAGGGTTGTATTCTAAAAGTGACAAAAGAAGAGATTTAGGTTTTTATATTTTTTACATGGGGATTAATCTGGGTGCTTTTTTTGCGCCACTATTTTGTGGCTGGGTAGGAGAGACATATAATTGGCATTATGGTTTTGGATTAGCTGCGGTCGGAATGATAATCGGTCAACTCATCTACTATTTTGGTCAGCCTTTTTTAGATAAAGTAGGAAATATAAAAAAGTTTTCTGCTGATCAAAAAAAGGAACTAAAAAAACAAAAACTTACTCAAATTGAAAAAGACAGGATCAAGGTACTTTTGATCAGTTTTTTAATGATAATTGTTTTTTGGGGTGCTTTTGAACAAGCTGGCGGATTAATGAATTTATATGCCAAACAGAAAACGGATCGTTTTCTCATGGGCTGGGAGATTCCTGCCTCCTGGTTTCAATCCCTTAATGCCTTTTTTATTATTACCCTTGCAGTAATTATCGGGGGTATATGGATGAAATTAAAAATTAATGGTAGACCAGCCTCTTCCATTTTTAAAATTGCTGTAGGAATTTTAATAATGGGCTTTGGGTTTTTATTCATGCGTTTTGCAGCATCAGAATATGAATTATTTGGATATTCCTCCATGCACTGGTTAGTTTTAGCTTACCTTTTTCATACTATTGGAGAGCTATGTGCCTCTCCGGTTTCACTTTCCTTTATAACAAAACTGGCACCAGAGAAATATGCATCATTAATGATGGGTTTATTTTTTGCTGCATCAGGAATGGGAAACATGTTAGCAGCTAGAATAGGTGTAAATGCTGAGGCAGTGGGTGAGAAAGTAACATTCACGGGGATTTTTATTTTTTGTACAATATTTGCCTTTTTGATTATAGCCATTTTAAGACCAATAAATCGTCTAATGCACAAATCCGAAAATATATAATCAATTATAAGTTTAAATAAAGAAGCCATGAGATTTAAAATTTTTATTTTTATCATTATAACTAACCTAGTCAATGGGCAGGTCATCGAATGGATATCATTTGAACAGGCAATCAAAGCACAAAAAGAAAACCCAAAAAAAATCCTTATGGATGTTTACACTAATTGGTGTGGACCATGTAAGCTCATGGATAAAAAAACCTTTCAAAATCCTTACGTTGCTGCCTATGTAGGTGAGCACTATTATGCAGTAAAGTTTAATGCTGAAGGTAATGAAATCATCAACTACTATGATAATACATTTAAAAACCCAAATTATGATCCAATAAAAAAAGGAAGAAACGCTACGCATCAGTTTACCCAATTTTTAGGTATCAAAGGGTATCCTTCAATTATATTTATTAGTGAGACTGGTGATTTAATCACTCCAGTGGCC
>MDTD01065166.1_pt1 | contig 10844 bp, 10 predicted proteins | sample 811221 | NCBI WGS metagenome assembly MDTD01 (sample SAMN05326646, study PRJNA326480) | marine metagenome | isolation source: seawater | place: Pacific Ocean: South West | collected 2011
AGGACCATGATTTTTAAAAAATGGATTGAACATATTTGCTTTTATCAAAGCAATTTCAAAAAAGTTATCAATAATTATTGCTATTTATTTCTTATCAACGATAGTAGCTGACCATATAGCATCGGCCATTTTTTTATTATCAACAAAAGCTTCACCTTTATATTTCCAAACTCTACCATGAGATCTGATAGCTTCGATCTTTAAAATTAACTTACAATCTGGTATTACCGGATTTCTAAACCTGGCCTTTTCCACACCCATTAAAAATACTAGCTTATTTTCATATGTAGATTTATCAAGTCCATGCGCAGTTAAAGCAGCTGCCGCCTGACCAAAAGACTCGACAATTAATACACCTGGCATAACGGGCTGATCTGGAAAATGACCTTGGACAAAAAAACTATCCTTTTTTACATTAACTATTGCAGTAGCAGAAGATAATTTTTTTATATCATATATCTCGTCTATTAAGAGCATTGGCTCTCTATGTGGTAATAAATTTCTGATTTGATTTTTATCTAAAGATAGCATTTCAAGACTTTTTGTTTATAATTTTTAAAATTTCATCAGTAATGTCATATTTTTTATCAGCGATAAATAAATTTTTTTGATTAAAAACCAATGTAATAGAATTTTTTGTTATATAATCCTCAATAACTGGTCTTATTATCTGCATAAATGAGTTTAATTGTTCTTTTCTTTTTTTTTCAAATTCAATTGATAAATTGTTTTTACTCTCTTTAAAAAGAACAATTTCTTTTTTTAATTCGTTTATTTTCTTATCAAAGTCTTCTTTACTGAGAATATTTTTTTGATTTAAGATAATTTTCTCTTTTTTTAATATTTCGTCCTCTTTTAATTTTAATTCATCTAAGTTTTTTTTTTTAAAATCATTTAAATTTTGTGTTATTTTTTTTCCTGTAATTGAATTTTGAAATATAATGTCGATGTTTATAAATGCTATTTTTTCGTTAGCTTTTGATAATTGAAAACAAAAAAAAGTTAGAAAAATAATTATTATAGTTCTTGATATTTTCATTAGAACGTCGTGCCAATATTAAATCTAAATGTTTCCTCAACATCAGTATCACTCTTAGTAATTGCTTGAGATAAAGAAAAACTCATTGGTCCAACTACTGTAAACCAATCAAAACCGATGCCTATAGCACTTTTTATATCATTCGAATTATCTAAACTTGAATTATAATCTACTCCCCAAACATTAGCGATGTCTAAAAAAATATTAAATTCAGTTGTTTGAGAATTTTCTAATAATTGAGGCAAAGTTGAAGAGATGTTAATTGATGACACAAAATTTCCTCCTATATAATCATTTCCATCTTTCGGTCCCGTCTTTCCAAATTCAAAACCTCTCAATTTTGATGATGGAATATTTATCCTTTCAGACAATTTTATATTTTCACCTTTGATAGAATTAGCACTACTAAAAAAAACCGAACTTCTTAATATATTCTTATCAAAAAATTCAATATAATTAGTAGAGCTGAAACTATTTGAAAATGTTCCTGTTTCACTAAATAGTGGTATACTACTATTAAATGTATTTCTGAAACCTTCACTAGTTTGAAATTTTTGGTTTCTCTTATCATAATTAAAGCTTAAATCTAAAAAGTTATCAAAATAGTTTCCCTTTTGTTTCTTTTGCAGAGCAGAAGCAGAGGAGTCTGTGTCAATAACCTCATATAATGATTCTAAACCAAAAGAAGCATTTAAATCATCATATATTTCAAATCCAGTACCAAAAGAAATTCCAGTTTTATTTGTTTTATAACCAAAATCACTTAACTTATCAGTTTCTTGGGATTGCAAGCTACCGTAAATAGATTTGTCAGTATTGTTGTAATTTGGATTTCTAAAAGAAAATTTTCCCTTAATTGAACTTTCGTTGATTGTCGCATTTGCATTAAGAGAGACTCCTTTTCCTAAATAATTATTTTCTTTCACACCAAAAGTAGTGGTGGCTCCTGAAGTTCCAAAACCAGCTCCGGCCATAATTTCTCCAGTTGGCCTCTCTTCAACATATATATTGATTTCTTTTAACTTTTCTTCCTCATAATCCATAATTTTATAATTGACGTTTTTAAAAAAGTTTAAACTTTTGATATTGTTTATTGTTTTTCCCATTAATATCTCATTAAAAGGGTCACCTTCATCTAAAACAAACTGATTTCTAATTACATTCTCTCTTGTAACGTTATTTCCAAAAATATTTATTTTCTTAATATAAATTTTTTCTGTTTCTTCTATAATAAATTTTAAATTTATTTTGTTTTCTACAAATTCTTCGTCGACGAAAGATTTTGTGGACTCAAACTGTTCATTAGAAGTAATTTCATCAAGTGTTTCAAGAATTTTAGAAATTTTATTAATAGAATAAGGTTTATTTTTATAAGATGAAAATAAATTATATATTTTTTCATAATTTACTTTTTGATATTCTATTGGTAATTCTAATTCTAAATCATTAAAATAATATTTTTCATTTGCATCAATATTAAAAACTAATTCAAAACTTTCTTCATCTATTGCCTTTGCAAATGAGGAATTGATTTTAGCGAAATAGTAACCTTTATTTAAATAAAAATTTTTTAAAAGTCTATTATCAATAGAAATTGTATTTTCATTTAAATATTTTTTCCCAGAAATGAACTTCCAGGGTTTATATTCCTCACTTATTATTATTGATTTAAGTTTACTATCTTTAAAAACTTTATCACCTGTAAAAGTAATTTTTTTTATTTTAGCTTTTTCACCAAGATTAATGTCGTAAACAATATCAATTATATTTTTACTTTTTTTTTCTATGAGAATATCAACATTTGAAGAGTAATATCCTAAATCTCTTAATTGATTTATTATATTTTCCTTATCTTCCTTCAGAAGTAGTTTATTATAGGATGATCTTGATTTAAGAGTTAGTTTATCGTTTAAATCTTTTTTAATTGTATTCGATTTAATACCCGAAATCTCTATCTTGCCGATTATAGGATTTTCTTTAACACTAATAATTAAAGTATCTTTTTTAATTGATAATGTAATATTTTCAAAAAAATTTGACTCGTAAAGATTTTTAGTAATATTATTTAAATCTGTTTCATTTATTTCCTGATTAATTTGAATTGAAGAAAGTGCTTTAATTGTAGCCTCAGGAATTCTTTCATTTCCCAAAATTTGAATTTTTTTTATTACTTCTGCAAATAATGGTTGAGCACCGTATATAAAAAAAAGAAAAATTAACGATAATATGTAAAAGGCTCTTTTAAACATTTTACGATTTATACACTTTTTTTTGAATTTTTGAACGAACATAATTGTTTAATTCAATGATATCTCTTACATTTTTAGGAAAAATATTTTTATATTTATTAAATTCTTTATTATTAATAATTTTAAATAATTCTTCTTGAATATTTACATAATTTATTTTTTTATTTAAAAACAATTCAACTAAGCAATCATTTGCTGAAACTATCACGGTTTCAAAAAGTGAATGTTTGTTAGGTAAAAATTTTAAAATTTTAACCATTGGAAATCTTTTCAAATCAACTTCTTGTAAATTTAGTTCATTTAACTTTTTTAAATCAATTGATTTTGAATATATTTTCTTATTTAAATTAAAATATAAAGTATTAAATATTGGTATTTTCATAGTTGTTTCATGAAGAATTATTTTAATCAGTCCATTATCAAATTTAATTATACAATGTACGTAAGATTTAGGATGAACTAAAATTTTTATTTTTTGATATGGTATATTAAAAATATTTCTGGCCTCAATAACTTCGTAAACTTTATTAATCATTGTTGCTGAATCAATAGAAATTTTTTTTCCCATTTTCCAATTTGGATGTTTAACAGCATGCTTGATACCAATTGTTTTGAACTTATGCATAGGCAAATTTATAAATGGGCCTCCAGATGCTGTAATATATATTTTTTCTATTTTTTCTTGATCTAAATTATTCAATCCATACCATAAAGAAAAATGTTCAGAGTCTACTGGAATAAATTCTGTTTTATTTTTTTTTAATTCTCTTTTAATTAAACTCCACCCACATATTATTGACTCCTTATTTGCGATTGCAATTTTTTTTGTATATTTAATTATTTCTAATGTTGGATGAAGTCCGTCTAAACCAACAATAGAGCTCATAGTATAATCCAGTTTTTGTCGAAAAATTTGATTAAAATTTTTAAATGAATTAAAAATTTTTATCTTTAAATTACGTTTTTTTTTTTAAATCTTTATAAATATTTTTGTCTGTAATTATTATATTTTTTACATTAAATTTTTTAGCCTGTGTAAGAAGAGTTTTTTGATCTTTGTTTGCACTTATAAGAATTATATCAAAATTTTTTTTATCTTTTTCAATAATTTTTAACAAAGATTTACCAATAGACCCTGTTGATCCCAGAATAGCAATTTTTTTTTTCTTCATTCTAATTTATTAAAAACATCATGTATGAAAAAGGGAAAGCAAAAATCATTCCATCAATTCTATCCAATATGCCTCCATGACCAGGTATAATCTTCCCAGTATCTTTTACATTTGATAATCTTTTAAAATAAGAAATTATTATATCTCCAATTTGACTAATTGTGGATATTAACAATATAAAACCTAATGTATTTAATTTAAAATTTTGTGATCCTTCATAAAATAAATATGAATTTTGATATAGTAAATATATGAAAATTATTGACATGAAATAACTTCCAATAACGCCTGAATATGTTTTCTTTGGACTTATTTTGGTTAATTTTGGTCCTTTAAAAGTTTTTCCAAAGATATAACCGCCTATATCAGTTGAAATACAAATAATAATTATAAATAAAAAGTTAAACAAACTTTCCTCATTAAAATTATTTCTCAGACAGTACGTGCCATAAAATGCAAATAGCAAAAAAAAATATCCTGGTAAATTATAGTTTTTATCTCGTGATATGGTGTGCCATTCATAGCAAGTTAAGAAAAAACAAACTATTAAAAAAAAATTAAATAATAAAGAACCCTTTATAATAAAAAAAAAACTTAATGGAATTAATATAATTGAGCTTAAAATTCTTTTTTTAAATTCATTGTTCATTAAATACTACCAAAATTTCTTTTAATTTTTTTATATTTTTTTATAATTTTATTAAAATCATTCTCATTAAATGAAGGCCATAATTTCTTTTCAAAAAAAATTTCAGAATAAGCTAATTGCCATAATAAAAAATTACTTAATCTATTTGTATTACCGGTTCTAATTAATATATCAGGATCTGGAATATTGCTTGTCTGAAGAAACATAGATAAATTCTTTTCATTTATTTTTAATTTTTTTTTAGATATGCTTTTGAAAGCATTTATCAATTCAAGCTTTGATCCATAATTTAAGGCTAAATTTATTTGAAGTTTAGTATTTTTAAAGGTCTTTTTTTCAGAATAATTTAACAAATTATTTAATTTTTTTGAAAAACTTTTAATTCCAATTATTTTTAATTTTATATTTTGCTTATCAAGCTCTTTGATTCTATTTAATAAAAAACTCTCTAGTAAATTAAATAAATATTTTATTTCCTTTTTAGGTCTTTTCCAATTTTCTGTTGAAAAAGCATATAAAGTTAAAAATTTAATATTATTTTTTACTGATGCTTTGATAATCTTTTCAACAGTTTTTAATCCGGCTTTGTGACCAGCATTTCTTGAATTTTTAAATTTTAATCCCCATCTGCCATTACCATCCATAATAATGGCTACATGTGTTAAGGGATTCATATTATCATTATTTCTTTTTCTTTAGAGGAAACTTTTTCCTCAACAGATTTTATATGATCATCTGTGATTATTTGAACTTTTTTTTCAAAAGATTTTTCCTCATCCTCACCGATCTCTTTTGATTTTAAAAGTTTTTTAAGATCCTCGTTTGCATCTCTTCGAATATTCCGAATCGAAACTTTGCATTTTTCACCTATAGATTTTATTAATTTTTTAAGCTCAGTTCTTCTTTCTTCATTTAACTCAGGAACTGGTAATCTTATTAATTGACCATCAATTTGTGGATTAAGACCTAGGTCAGATTTTTTAATTGCAGCATCTATTAAAGCTACATTGTTTGTATCCCATACTTGAATATTAATCATTCTTGGCTCTGGAGTTGTTATACTACCAATCTGATTAATTGGCATTTGCTGTCCATAAACATCTACTTTAATCAAATCTAGCAATGAGGCATTAGCTCTACCTGTTCTTAATGAAGATATTTCTTTCGAGAAAACCTCTACGGCTTTATCCATTTTAATGCTGTATGATTTCTCATCAAACATTTATTCTCCGATCTTGATTCTATAAAACTCTTTAATTTTTAAATCAGCTATAGAAAGCTCTTTTAATACATCTTGAACCTTTTTCTTTGGTTCCATTACCCAAGCTTGTGTTAGAAGAGCATTATCTTCCTTAAATTTGTTCATCTTACCTAAGCTTATTTTTTTTGCAATGTCATCTGGTTTTCCAGAATTTTTTAGTTCTTCAGACACTAGCTCTTGCTCTTTATCTATAATTGCCTGATCTATAGAACCAGTCTCTAAAGCTAGTGGATTTGAAGCTGCAATATGCATTGAAAGTTGTTTGCTAAATGTTTTGACTACATCTGAATTATCTTTAGTATCTAAAGAAACCATCACTGCTAATTTCGCAACATTATCTTTTACAACTGTATGAAGATAATGATTATTAATTCCCTCAGAATTTTCAATAGTTTTAGCTTTTCCAATTGTAATTTTTTCACCAATTTTTGCTATCAAAGCAACCAGGTTATCATTAACAGTTTGACCATTTTTCATTTTTGATAATTTTAATTCCTCAATGTTTGAATTTTTTGTGTTATTTAATTCACTTAATTCCTTAACAAAAGAAATAAAATCATCATTTTTTGCAACAAAATCTGTTTCACAGTTTACCTCGATTACTGAAGTCTTTGAGTCGTCTCCACTAACTACAACGACCCCTTCTTTTGCATCTCTGGACATTTTTTTTGAAGCTTTTGATATTCCTTTAACTCTTAAAATTTCTATTGCCTTATCTATATCTCCATTAGACTCTTTAATAGCTAAGTTACAATCTTTAAAACCCGCTCCAGTTGCTTCTCTTAGTTTTTTAACTTTTTCTACATCACTCATTAATTCAATTTCTCCTTTTTTTCTGTGGAAAATTTTTTCTCTAATTTATCTCTATCTAGCTCCTGAATAGTTTTAACTTTATCTTCATTTTTGATATCATTTGCTTTATCTTTTTTAAATTCGGGGGAAGGTAAAGAGCTCTTAGCACTATTGATTGTTTCTTTTATTAAATTACAATAAAGATCAATAGCTCTTCTTGCGTCATCATTACCTGGAATTGGATAATCAATATTATCAGGATTAGAATTACTATCTAATATAGCTATAATTGGTATTCCTAATTTAGCTGACTCAGCAATAGCCAATGACTCGTAATTTGTATCTATAACAAATACTAGCTCTGGAACTTTTTTCATTTCAGCTATACCGCCTAAAGATCTTTGAAGTTTATCTTTTTTAACACTCATCTTTAATAACTCTTTTTTTGTAAAACCTCTATTTTCTGAAGCCAAATCAGTTTCTAATTTTTTTAATTTTTTTATAGAATTTGAGATTGTACCCCAATTAGTTAACATACCACCTAACCATCTGTAATTTACAAAATACTGATCTGTTTCTTTTGCAACTTCAGCTATAGCTTCTGATGCTTGTTTTTTTGTTGATACAAATAAAATTTTTCCATTATTCGTAATAGTATTATATACTTTTTCTAGAGCTACTTTTGTTAGCTCAAGTGTTTGGGTTAAATCTATTATGTGAATTGAGTCTCTTTTTCCAAAAATATATTTTTTCATTTTTGGATTCCATCTCAAAGTTTTATGTCCAAGATGAACGCCTGCTTCTAATAATTGTTGTATAGTTATGTTAGGTATTTTCATATTTATTCCCGGTTAAGCCACCACAGTAATTTCCAAAAAAAGGACCGGAGGTATAAAACCAAAAACTGTGTGCGTGTTAATTTAATTTATGAGTTATTTACAAATTTTTTCTAAAATTAACAAGTGATTATTTAGTTAATTATTGCTTGGATTTGCTGATTTCTTAAGAGATTAAGTGATTTTCTGTCTAATTTGCGTGAATTTTTTAATCGAAATTTAACAATATTATCTTTAGTAACTAAACTTATATATACTACTGTTTTACCCTCATCTTTCAGAATTGAAGATATTTTTTCAATTTGCTTTTCTGATTTAAGATTGAAAGAAACTTCAGTTATGGGGCTATTAAATAAATCTTTAAGTGAAGCTATTTTCTGAACATTAATTCTAGTTAGCCTATTTTCATCATTTGAAATATTTTTAAACAATGTCAGAATAATAGAAGTGCCCTCTTTCAAAATTTCTCTATTTAATTCTAATACATCTGAAAAAATAAAAAGCTCAAATACACTTGTTAGATCAGTTAACTTTAAAACAGCATAAGAATTACCTTTTGCAGTTTTTCTTTCTTGAATCTTCAATAATGTTGCGGCAATATTTGAATTTTTTAAATCCTCACTAGAAATGAACCTTGAATAATCTTTTATGTTATAATCATCAAAGATTTCTGTAAATTGGTTTAATGGATGGTCTGAGATAAAGAAACCTAAGGCTTCAAATTCTTTTGATAATCTTTCTTCAAATTTCCAATCATCAATTTTGATTATAACATTCTGTTGAAAACTTATATCATCAGAAAATAGATCTATTTGGTTAACGGATTTATTATCAAATATGTTTTTATTTTTAGCAATAATAGAAGGAATTGAATTAAATAATGCTTGTCTATTTGAATTTAAATTATCAAAAGCTCCAGCTTTGACCAACCCTTCTAACTGAAGTTTATTTATATCTTTTGGATTTACTCTATTAATAAAATCATGAATTGATTCAAATTTTCCATTTGAAATTCTCTCATCTACTATATTTGAAATTGCCTCATATCCAACTGCTTTAATTCCACCTAAGGCGTAATAGAATTTGTTATTAATTGTTCTAAAATCAGCAAAACACTCATTTATATCTGGACGAATAATTTCAATATCTAATCTTTTTAATTCTTCATAAAACTCACTTAATTTATTTTGATTTGAAATATCCATAGTCATTGATGCAGCTATAAATTCCTTAGGATAATATGTTTTTAAAAATGCTGTTTGATAAGAAATTATTGCATATGCAGCAGCATGACTTTTGTTAAATCCATACTCAGCAAATGGTTCAATTTTTAGGAAAATACCTGCAGCAACATCTTTTGCTATTCCGTTTTTGACTGCGCCTGCTATAAAACCTTGCTTTTGCTTTTCTAATTCTGATCTTTTCTTTTTACCCATAGCTCTTCTTAATAGATCAGCTTGCCCTGCTGTAAAACCTGAAAGTTTTTGAGCAATTTGCATTACTTGTTCTTGATAAATAATTACACCATAAGTAGGCTTTAAAATTTCTTCTAATAATGGATGAAGATAATCTGGAGTTTGTTTTCCATGTTTACAGTCATTATAAGTTGGTATGTTACTCATTGGGCCAGGTCTATACAAAGCAACTAAAGCAATAATATCTTCAATATGATTAGGTTTCATTTGAGTTAAAGCCTCTCGCATTCCTGCGCTTTCAATTTGAAACAAGCCTACTGTTTTACCTGTTGACATTAAATCAAAAACTTTTTGATCTTCATAACTTATATTTTCGATATCAAATTCTTTATTTGTTTTTTGGATAAGTTTTTGCGTATTATTTATAACTGTTAAGGTTTTTAATCCAAGAAAGTCAAATTTCACCAAACCAGCATTTTCGGCAGAATACATGTCAAATTGTGTAGATGGTAATAATAAATTAGCAGAGACATCTTTATACAATGGAACAACTTCAGTAAGTTTTTTATCTGCTATTACTACTCCAGCAGCATGAGTAGCAACATTTCTATTAAGTCCTTCTAATTTTAATGACAGGTCTGTTAATTTTTTAACTCTAATATCCTCTTTAATAAGTTTTTGTAATCTAGGTTCGCCAGCAATACATTGTGTTAAATTTTGTGGTCTTGATGGATCGAATGGTATCATTTTTGATATACTATCTACAAAACCATAAGCTAAACCAAGGACACGTCCTACATCTCTAATTACCATTCTTGCTTTTAATTTACCAAAAGTAATTATATGAGCTACACTGTTCTCATATTTTTTTGTTAAATATTCAAAAACTTGATCTCTTTTTTCCTCACAAAAATCTATATCAAAATCTGGCATAGAGATTCTATCTGGATTTAAAAATCTTTCAAAAATCAAATTAAATTTTATTGGGTCGACGTCTGTAATAGACAAACACCACGCAACTAATGAACCAGCTCCAGATCCTCTACCAGGACCCACAGGAATATCGTTATTTTTAGCCCATTTAATGTAATCAGCAACTATAAGAAAGTAACTAGAATATTTCATTGCTATAATTATGGAAAGTTCATGATTAAGTCTATTTTTATATTCTTTATATAAAATGTTACTATCTAATTTATCATCTGTTAAATCTAAGATTTTATTAAATTTTAATTTTAATCCTTGAATTGAATCTTTTTTCAAAATTTCATCTGCATTTCCGTCTTTATCGCTACTAATATTTGGTAATATTGGGTTTGAAAATAAAGGTCTATAACTACACCTTAAAGGAAAATTATAATTATTTTCTAAAGCCTCTGGTAAGTCTTTAAATAATTCTAACATCTCTGAGTTAGTTTTTAAGTAATGTTG
>MDTD01085012.1_pt1 | contig 10844 bp, 2 predicted proteins | sample 811221 | NCBI WGS metagenome assembly MDTD01 (sample SAMN05326646, study PRJNA326480) | marine metagenome | isolation source: seawater | place: Pacific Ocean: South West | collected 2011
CCGTCTACCAAGGCCAGAAGGCGTGCACCTTCCCAGGCCAACAAAGGGTAGTCACGGCGTTTGGACAATACCTGCCGCGTGAGCGTACGCGTGTCTTCCAAATCTCTGAGGACAAGTGCCCCGCGTGCCAGCTGCAAGTATACACCCAACCGCAGCGCTTCCGGAACATCCTCAGACCATTCCAGTGCCGTCGATTGCGCACGGCGAAAGGAAGCGGTGTCGCCTAAAATGGCCGATGCACGTGCAAGAATGGCGTACAACATGACGTCCTCGGGCTGATGCCCGCGACTTTCTGCACCCGCCAGCATGGGAAGAACTCGATCAACAGCACTTGCAGCTGATGCCCTTGACCTCGGTTTCTGGTCGAGTGTGACCCACGCGCGAAGGGCATGACACAATCTTCTCAAATCCTGTCGATCGACGGCATGAGCAAGCGCCGTTGCATCTGCAAGACGACGTGCGGCTTCATCCAACATGCCCAAGCGGATCATTACATTGGCCAACGCGATGGTCGCCTCGCTCTTGAGTGCTCGATCGGAGAGTGCGTAGGATAAATCAACAGCGCGTTGCACCGCATTGAGTCCGATCAACAGTCGACCCCCCATTAACGCTGATTCTGCCTTGTTTATCCCTTTTCGGACTTCTTCGGTCATCCACTGAGGAGCGCCGTCCTCCTGTATGATGCGACCCTGTTCATTCAAGACCTTGAGTATCCGTTCAGAAAGTCCATCGGGGTCTATCAATTGCGCTTTGATTGCAGGCCCAAACAATGTGCCCATCAACCGAAATCGACCCGCAGATTCGACCACAATACCTTTCGCGACCAATCGCTGAACACTCTCATCCGCAGGTACATTGGTAATGTCCTCCAGAGTGCCCACATCGAGTGGCTCGGGCGCCATCGCAATGGCGCCAGCCACCTCAAGATCATCTAAATCAAGACCGTGAATAAACCGGTCAACGTGCGCATTGGTACGCATTAAATCTGGTAGTGTGAATCGACCATCGATGGTGTGCTCTTCCAACAACGCAGAAAGTAGGCGTGGCAAACCACCTGTCCACTCGTGGAGTGTGGCCGCCACCGCTGGCGCATTGTCGACTTGGGGTGCGACGCTCACCAAAGATCGTCGAACGTCGGCCAGAGTCATCGGAGATAGAACTATCTCTTCTCGATCCACGTGGTCTGGAACATCCAGGGCATGAGGGGATATGACCAAGAGAGGTTCACCTGAGTCGAGTCTCTCTCTTACGGCTGACCACGCCCCCCATTCCAATACTTCGATAGCTGGAATTCCACGGCGTTGGGCCCCTCGACGAAGCAAATCCCCCACCCAAGCTTTTCTGGTTCCTGCAGGACCAACCGGACGCACGAAAAGTGCTTGACCTTCACCAGCACGCTCCAGACAAGCCGCTACACGCTGAACTGTTTCTTGCGTACCTGCCAACATGGCTCCGCTAGGCTCGTCTACTGAAAGCAAGTTGCGCACACTGTGAGCATCCCTTGGACGATTGAGCGGATCAGCAGCCAAAAGACGCATAACCACACCTTCGAGATCCGGTGGAATCGCAGGATCAATACGCGATGGCGGTGTCGGCAAAGCATGTAAATCTCGGTTGAGTCCACTAAATGGACGCTGCTGAGTCAATACAAAATACAAGGTTGCACCCAAGCCAAACAGGTCTGTTCGAGGGTCGACTGTTTCGCCTTCGATTTGTTCTGGAGCAGCATAGGCTAGCGTTCCTATCACCACACCCACTGCGGTCTTTTCCATCGCCTCCGGATCTTTCACAACACCAAAATCACCCAATACGATGCGACCATCATCCGCAACGAACACGTTGCTTGGCTTTACATCGCGATGGACCATTCCTACTTGATGAATATGCTCGAGTGCATCACAGAGCGACCGGCCAATGGTTCTACATCGGGAATACCGTTCCGCACTTGGACGCTTGTGCAGCTTCGCTGTGAATAAGCGTAAATCGAGGCCATTCACGTGCTCCATGGCCAAATAGGGGCGCCCTTCGCTTTCTCCTGAATCAATGAACCGTGTGACGCCTGGATGAGAGAGACGACGCAAGCTGTCAATCTCTCTCAAAAAACGTCCCACTAAAGGACCCTCGCTGTGATTGAGCCACTTCACTGCTGCTTCTTGTCCATCCTCGTTTGTGCAAAGATACACTGATGCTACGGCGCCCGAACCAATCAATCTTTGCGGTCTCCACGGCCCAATTAAATCTGGACAATCTTTCGCGCTCACTCCTCCTCCGTCGATGTCAAAAGAGGACGAATACGGGGACGGTCTCGAAAAATTTGACGCTGAGAATCAGGGACTGTGTCACATAATTCATTGGCGATGTCGCGTGCTTCGACACGCGCACTGCTGGCTTCCGGTTCATCCGCTAAGCTTGCAACGATTTCCAAAGCCACCAAGCTCCAGTATCGAAATGAACTTGCACCCGCTACACTTGCGGCTTCTCGAGCAAAGAACAACGCCTTTTCCCGTTCCTGAAGCGCCTGCCAACCCAAGGCCAACACAACCAACACCTGTGTTTTCCTCGGTAGATCAACCGAACCCATCATTGATTCAGCAGACTGCAGCCCTTCCCGACCCGCCTCTTCTTCACCCGCAATGATTGCGGCGCGCGCATACATCGCAGACAGTAGGGGACCGTAGGATTCAGGATCACCCGCGCGAGCTGCTTCAAGCCCTGCAGCCAAGTGAAGCTTGCTTCCCTCCGGGTCGCCCATTCGCAAGGCGAGCCGACCACACAAAAAGCGCGTGGCTACAACATCCACCCCGACGGATTCCTCAGCATACGACAAGGCCCGCGTGAGAGAATTCCCGGCCGCATCAATGTTTCCGATGTCCATTTGAGCCATCGCCATGATCCGTAGGGCCGCAGAAATTCCAACATGGAAATCTACGTCTGCCGCCAACTCTTCGGCTTGTTTGGCTCGCCGTAAGCCTTCACCCAAGTCGCCCTGCCAAAGCAGAATCTCCGATAAATTGCACAACACCACGCAATGCGCCCGTTTGTTTCTCAAACGGCGAAAAATAGTCTCTGCTTCCTCTAAGCCGCTGATGGCAGCGGTCAGCTGACCGCGCTCTCCTTGAATTGCAGTCAATACAACCAACAATCCCGCACGACTATCCTCCATATCCGGCCCAACCGCTGCCTTCAGGCCCTGACTGGCCAAGTGCTCGCAGGCATCGAGGTTACCCCGCTCCCACTCGAACAATGCTTGGCGGCGAAGACCCTCGATAACGGTTCGACTGTCGCCGCGTGCACGCGCTTGATCAACGATACTGCCTATCATGCTCCAGCCCGACTCTTCGCGACCCAAGCGTTTCAGGGTAATGCCGCGATCCAGAGCGGCCTCGGCCGCCAGCTTGTGGTCACCCAAATTGCTGGCTACCGCATGGAGAGAGGCCAAAACATTCTCGGACTGCTCCCACATTCCACGATTGTAGGTCACGTACCCGCGTACACGAAGCAAGCTAATCCGGGCTTTTTCAAATGCGCTGGGGGTCAAATCTTCTGCAGCAGCCTCTGTCAGCAATAGGGCACGCTCCGACAACTCCCAAGCTTCGTGGGTCATCGAACGCTGCCAAAGCCGAAACGCCGTTTGGGTCAAATGTCGGTAGGCCTTCCCTTTTTCCCCGGCACGCAAATAATGCTCACCGATAGACTCTGAAATCATCGGATTGTCCGCGTGCCGCAACTCCAAGGCAACGGCCCAGCGACGGTGCAATGTCAATCGCCAGTCTGGGTCCAGATCGCGATAGGCAACGTCACCAAGCTTCCGATGGGCAAATTCAAGCAATACTTGACCTGAGAGCCGGCGCTCACTGACCAGCCCAAGGTCCACCAATAAATCGAGCGCGTCCAAGGCGGGCTCTTCGGATAAGTCGAGCACATCCAGCAAGACATCCAAGTCCGCTTCCCGACCCGCAACGCTGAGGGTATCTACAATCTCACGTTGTTCGTCAGGCAAGGGCTCCAATCGGTCACGAACAACTTGACGAACACCTGGTGGAATCGTCAAACCGCCACCAGACAACTCCTCCGCATTCACCATCAACCGATGAGAACCGTCTTGCTTCTGAACGATGGCGCCCTGTTGAATCAGAGACCGTAAGAATTCAACCACGAAGAAAGGATTACCCTCCGTTTCGGCGTGCAGAATCCTTGCCAATTCCTTTGAGGCTTTGCTCATACCCATCATGTCGGACACAACGGATAAAACATGCGATTCTGACAAATCAGACAGGTGGACCAAAGTCGGGTGAACCGACATCATCGAACCATCTCGAACGCCATCCATGGATGTAAACTGCCGATCCGAGCGGGCCGCCAATATGACCAAAAATGGTTTTTCATCGCGCGCCACCAAGCCACGAACGAGGTACCCCAACAAATCGATGAGCGGACCCGGCGCATGGTGAAAGTCATCCACAGCAATGATGCGGGGCCCATGGATCATCAACCCATCAAGAGAATCGCGCATCCCATCGAACAGTCGGTAGCGAGCATCTCCCTGCATCGCTCCTTCTTCCTTGCTGAACAGTCGGATCGCCTCCTGCAGTTCCGGTGAAACATCGTCACCCATTGCGGTAGACAGTTCGCGCGCAATCCGAACAACCGACTCAAAGGCTCCCGCTCCCGCGTTCATTCGCATGTGGTGCACGGGAATTCCCATCAGACGCGCATGGTGCATGGCCATACGAAGCAACCGAGTTTTTCCCGATCCCTCTCCACCTTCGATCAACAACACTCCACCATCCGTCCGGGTCAAGCCGCCAACCACATCGCGTAATGTCTCTACAGCCTCATTACGGCCTGCGAGAAGTGGCTCCCATCCGTCCGGATCTTCCTCCTGGCCCGGTTCCAAATCAATCTGCTCGAGTTGATACAGAATCTCCTGGGCGCTTTGAAAGCGATTTCGCGGCACCTTTTGCAGTAATCGCATACAAATCGAATTCAGCTGTGGAGGCGTTGCAGGAACCAGTTCGATCGGCTCCACCGGTGTTTGATCTCGGTGAAGCTCGAGGTAGCCCGCCATATCTTTGGCGACAAAGGGACGTCGACCGGTGAGCATGGTGTAGAGAATTACACCCAACGAGTACAAATCGGAGCGATTATCGATTGGACGACCCAAAATTTGTTCAGGGCTGGCATAAGCCCATGTACCCACAAGTGTCGTTGAACTCTGTACGTCCGCGCGGGGGTCCAACTCTTTCACAATTCCAAAATCTGTAAGCTTGCAAGCACCATCGAGCGTGATCAGGACATTACTCGGCTTCAAGTCTCGGTGAATCAATCCTCGCTGGTGAATGTAGGACAGAGCACGACACAAATCGATCAGTACCTCTTCCACCCGTGCCCAGCGCCGTGGCAGATCCTCCCTGGGAAGACCCCGGATTTCCTGGTAGAGGTCCTCGCCTTCTACACATTCCATCGCAATATATGGGTGACCATGGATGTCCCCGTAACTTTCCACTCGAATCACATTGGGATGCTTCAGGCGGGCCAGTGCTCGAAACTCACGACGAAAACGAGCCAAGCCGGTCCGAAAGCGATTCGCTTTCAAAATCTTGAGCGCAACCTCCGTCCCTCCCGGATCACGCGCAAGGATAACGTGAGACATTCCACCCCGACCCAAAGGCCGCTTGTACTGATACGGACCAATGGTGTCACCAGGGGTGAGAGTAATCCCCCCCATCACGAGCTCTGATGGCAGCGCTTCCACGCCCTTTTCACCCTTTCGTACCACAGCGCGTCCGTAACCCAATACGTCGAGATTTACCTTGGTCTGAACCGAAATCTCACGGTTTGGATTCACCCGCCTTCAGCCATCGATCCTGAAACCCTTCCGGAGATCCCAACTGATGATCAAGTTGAGCAAGGATTTGATGCGACTCATCGACGAGCGAGCCGCTCAAACCGGCTCGTGCGCCCAACAAACCAGCCTCCATTTTCAATAGCTGGAAACGGGACGAAGATACCGCTGAATATGAAGCCTGTGCCGCCTCTGCCGCCCGCGCATCACCCGACAGCACCAGAGTCTGTGTAGCATCCAGTAAATGTCGCACATGTGACCAGATCAAACCAGCGCGTGAACGGTCCAAAACTTGGCGTGCAAATGCAACCGCAACCGTCGGATTTCGTTCAAACACAATACGACTCTTTAGCGCCAATAAGCCACCAACAGGATCATCGATTCCAACCATTTGAACATCCTTCGGCGGGGCCATGTTGGGCAAGACATCCGCCGCTTCGGTGATCGCGCCCAAGTCGACGAGAACACGGACCGCTGGTAATAAGGTTGACAACTCGGCCACGGTTTCCACTGCACCAATATTTCTGGAGAGCGTGATGGCATCTTGTGCAAGCAACCGCGCCTCATGGGGTACACCCAAGTCCAACAAACAGCGTGCAGCCAAGCCCAACGACGCAACACAGGCTGGAAGGTGGGGCAGGTCTCTGGCCACCGAGTCTGCGCTCAAGGCCAACTCCCGAGCCGCCTCCAATCGGCCCTCGGCATGGGCAAGTTGAGCCAATCGAAGTATCGAGGTCGGAAGAATCTTCGTTGGCGTTTGGTCACGCATGCGAAATACAGCATTTTCAAGATTGTCTCGACCAGAATCCAACTTTCCTTGCACAATGGCCGTCAGTCCCAAGCCCGCCATCGCACGTGCATGGACCGCTCCCTCGCCCATCTCCTTGCCCAACTCCAACAGTTCTGACCAAAGTCTCTGGCTTCCCGGGATGTCCCCACGAGTGAGTCTCGCATCAGCGAGCGCCTCGGCCGCCTGTGCCCACATCGGGTCTCCTTGCGGGAGGCGGCTCAGCGCTTGCTCGAGACCACTGCTCGCTGCCGCGACTTCACCAAGTGCCACACGGGACAAACCAACCCCTGCCTGTGCGCGCGCTACAGCCTCAGCATCCCCCTCTTGTCGGGCGGCAGACATCGACGACCGCCACGCCTCCATGGCTTCTCGCGGCTTACCCATTCGGAGTCGAACGCTGCCCCACAATGCGTACAAGCGACGCTCGTAACGATATAGCGTGTTCTCTGGCACATCCGAACCTGCGACAGAGCGGGCGCGCTCTGCTTTTTCCAACAACTTGATCGTTTGTCTGTTTCGACCTGCCCGGAGGGTAGTTTCAGCTGCAACAAGAAGCATGGGATAGGCCTCACCCACCTGACCACCACTCAACAAATGACTTGCAATCACTTCGGCGAATGTACCTGACCGACGGCGTGACCGACGGCGAAGCGATGCGGCCACGGTTTGATGTAGCTGCGTTCGCTTGTCCTTCGAGATGAGCTGATAGGCCACATCACGGTTCCGATCTCCGCGAAGTGCAACGATTTCATGAACCCCTTCGGATCGCTCACGGATCAATCGTGCCACCGACAACTCATGCAAGGCTCGACCAAGGACCTGCGGTTCACTGGCAGCGATTTCTCCAACGAGGTCAATGGTGGCCTCCATATCCAACACCACCAATACATCGAAAAGATGGCGCGCATCCGGACCCAAACTCTCGATTCTTCGGGCCTCCGCTTTCCGTAAGCGTTCTGGTAGAGGCAGCGGGTTGTTTCGGAGCGACTCCATGGGAACACCCGCGCGCAATCCGCCGTCGGGCGTCGGCATCAACCATCCAGACTGAACCAGCGCCGAAATTTGTTCGACCACGACACCCGGTAATCCACCCAATTCTTCAGTTAACCGGCGTCCCAAAGCCGCACCAATGGCACCCGTGACGCCCTGCGACCGAACCAACGAAATCACAGCCGGCCGCTGCAGTCCAGCCAATTGAAGCACCTCTGGGGTCAGACCCGTATCCGCCCCACTCTTCAAATTCACCGCGTCCGACATAGCACTATCGATGGAACCAACCACCAAAATTGGCATCCCTTCGATGGCTACTTGCTGCCGCAGAAGCTGGTTCATCCCGGTACGATTTCGCTCGTCCATGTGGTCGATATCATCCACGACAAGAACCGTTGGCTGCAGACCTGCGGCAGTGCTCAAGCCAAGCCACGTTGCGCCACCTGCAGCTTGATGAGGGAGCTGGCGTGCAAGTTGACCAACCAGCTCGCTTCGTGCACCGCTTGCTGCCGCAACGGTGACGCCACTCAATCGTACAGCATCCACAAAGGACTCCAGCAAAGCGGTTCGACCACTTCCAACTTCCCCGGATACCAGCACCAATCCCCCTGCACCACGTTCCACACCATCCAAATGCGAATTCAGCCACTCCATTTCTGCAGACCGACCAAACAACTCCCGTGCTGGTGGCTCGATTTCACCATCCAACTGCGCCAGAACTTCACGCGCTGAGGATGGCCGTTGCGACGGCTCCTTCTTCAACAAGTGCATACAAATCTGTTCGAGATGAGGCGGCACATTGCTGTCGATTAGTGATGGTAGCCTTGGAGTCTCGGTGATGTGACGGGCCAAATAACCCGCGACGTTGTCTGCCTCTATGGGTCTTCGCATGGTCAGAAGCACATACAGAACCGCACCCAAACTGTACAAATCCGATGCCGGTGTGACCGGATCACCCGTGATTTGCTCTGGGGACATAAACGCGACCGTCCCCACAAGTTTTCCAGCGACCGTGAGTTGTGTGGAAAATTCCCCCGGCGCTTTGACTACACCAAAATCAGTCAGTTTGGCTTCACCAGACGCGGTCACCATCACATTGCTTGGTTTGAGGTCTCGATGAATCAATCCCTTGTCGTGAATGATCGTGAGGCCTTCGCACAAACCACGCAGTATTCGCTCGGCTTGCGCAAATCGATCCCGAGGAGGGTTGGCCGTCCATCGGTCGACCAAACTTCCAAGGTCGGAGCCTTCGACGTATTCCATCGCAATCCAAGGATAGTCACCCGCCACCCCGGCTTCGTATACCTGCACCACAGAAGGGTGCCTCAGGTCACGCAACGCAAGAAATTCCCGTTCAAATCTTTTGACTTCATCCGTTTGGGCTTTTCCTGGGTGCAGGATCTTGACCGCACAAACGCTGCCTGTATCGTCCGTTGCGCGGTACACGGTGGCCATTCCTCCAACCCCAAGCAACTCCCGCAGGACATACGGTCCTACTTGATCACCAGGAGTCGGAGGGGGAGTCATCGAAGAGGGCATCGGCCGAAGTGTAGCGAATCGGAGACAAAACCGGGGGGTCTATTGGCCTTCCGGCTGTGGAATTCCCAATTTTTAGGCCAAGGTGACCCGCGGTGTGACCCCATGCATGGCCAAAAATGCGGATGCATCCTCCCGGCTTAAATTGGCCGCGAGCGAGCGAGCAAGGGCTTCAGCGACCCGATGGTGACGCGCAATCACAACTTCATCGTCCGTGCATTGCATGATTAAGTTTCGGGCGCGCATCGCATAGTGTCGATACCCACTTGCGTCCGACAATCGAAGCGCTTCCTCAGCAAATACCATCGCTTCTGCGCGCGCATCGAGTAGCAAAGTGGCGCGCGCAAGGTTCAAGTTGGTGCGCACGCGCTGACCAGGCCATGGTCGACCCACCGCACCCATCGATTTTTCGAGGGCATCACAGGCATTATCCAGCCGACCCGTCACAGCGTAAACCCGCGCACACCACGCCAACAGAATCGGTAAGAATCCCTCTGTGTCATAGTTGGTGGCCAACTCCACCGCTGTCTCGAGCATGGGCTCCACCTCCTCAAATGCACCTTGGGCGAGGCCTGCACGAACAGCGACAACCAAGCTGGACATTTCTTCTTCACGATTGCCCATATCTTGATGGATGCGCAGACTCGCCAAGGCATTTTCCATCGCTTCACTGTGTCGACCAATATCAGTGAGAACAAGGGTTCGGTAACGCATAGCCAGACCGACCCCGTACTGATACCGAACTTCCCGAGCTTGGGTGACCGCCTGATCTGAGATTTGAAGTCCCTTCCGAAAATTGCCGGTGTAATGGTAGAGCTCCACAAGATTGATTCTTGCCACCGTCAAACGCTCCATCAATCCGTGCCGTTGGCACACCTCTATGGCTTGTTCAAGCTTGCGACGAGCCTCCGCACTCTGGCCTTTACACATGGCGAGAAGGCCTAGGCCACCATAGCCCCACGCCAGACGAGTCTCATCATTGAACTGCTCGGAGCGCGCCAATCCTTCGACCCACCAATCTCGTGCAGACTCCAAATCACCACGCGCCCAGGCCACGCCACCCATTTCATACAGAGGAAGGATTTCCATCTTTCGATGGCCATGTTCTCGTGCCAACTCAATTGCAGATTGTAGATGCGCTTCAGCTTCCGCCAAGTCGCGTATTCGCCGGCGTTGAAATCCCATCTCCGTCGCTACACCGATTTGCAGTTCGGTATCCGCCAACTCTTTGGCCAATGCGTTGGCATGGACCAATTCGGTGGTCGAATCTGACCACCGGCCCAGATGATACAAGGCACGCGCTCGTTTTAGGTGTAAGTCCGCAAGCCGTCTGTCTGCGTCATCCAATGTCATGAACTCACGAGCGTCCGACTCGATTTGAAACGCACGATCTAAGTATTCCAGCGCTTCACCGACGAATGTTCGCTGCATCAGTTTGTCAGCTGCAAGAACCAAATACGGATACGCCTTGGTCGCAACACCACCTTGCTCGAAATGATACGCCAGAGACTCGACGACATAGGATACGCGTCTACGATGCTTTCGCTCGAGCGCCTCACCGATTCTTCGGTGGTATGTGCGGCTCTGATCAATACCCAAGTCTTCAATCACCACGTCCTTCAAACGATTTTGGGCCAATTCAAATCGCTCTGTTTCTCCCAAATGGCGCTCATGAACCAGACC
>MDTD01118693.1_pt1 | contig 10844 bp, 12 predicted proteins | sample 811221 | NCBI WGS metagenome assembly MDTD01 (sample SAMN05326646, study PRJNA326480) | marine metagenome | isolation source: seawater | place: Pacific Ocean: South West | collected 2011
CCGAAAACATGGCCGAGCACAAACATTTACCTTTTTTGAAGACTGTATTCAGACAGCTGAAATTTGCGATGATATACTCGCTCAGCTAGATGATGAGCTAGTCTGAACAGGCTTACGCCTAACGGTTCCGGAAATATCGGCACCCGCATCCACAGATAACGCATGGGTAACTAGCTCGCCAGCGATCACTGCTGGTTCTGAGACAGTCAGTTGGTCTGTCTCCAGCACTCCGTTAAAGCGTCCAGCAATAACCATTTCAGTTGCCTTTACTAGACCTTCAAAAACTGCGTCCTTAGCAATCTCAACCGAACCTGCAGTCATTTCGCCTTCGAAGTAGCCATCTATTACAACAGTCTGACCGGGGGCATTGAAAACACCCGTCAGCTTTAAATCAACACCGATATAGGTTGCATCACTCATCGGAGGTCTGCTTGTCTGTCTTGTCTGACAAGTCAGAAGCATGCAAGTCTGTCAGGAACCCCGCTTCTGTCGATACTGCCGGATCTGTGCCAGCATCCTTAGGCTCTGCCCAGTTATGCAGAATATGACAGTTCAATGCCGCACCTCTGTCCATCTGCAGCGCGTTATATTCAATTTCGCCAAAAATGCGAGCAGTCCGCATCATCCAGACACTGGACGCTTTCATCCTGCCCTTATATTCGCCTGCAAAGACACCCAGTTTGATATCAAGGTTGCCTGCCAGTCTAGCCCCTTCATGAAGATGAAGGCGATCTGTCGTGATGTCAGCATTGACCTCACCATGAATATCAAGCGCAGGCGCCTTGAACGGCTTGCCAGTGAAGGTGGCGCCTGCTCCAATAACCGACTTGCGAGAACTGGTTTCTGACATTCTGTGCCTGTTTATTTTTCAGTTTTAGGCAAAGCGACGCCTTCTTTTTGCGGCTTCTGGATGACCTGAACAAAATTTCCGTCAATCTGCGCACCTTCAGCCACTTCAATACTCTTGTAAGTCAGCGAACCCTTGACCGTAGCTTTTGATTTAATCTGCAACCGTTCAACCACAATATCACCATCAACATGGCCGTCTATCACAGCAAGCTTGGCAGTGATCTTACCTTTTACCCGGCCTGTGTCATCGACCGTCAGCTGATCACAGGTGATGTCGCCATCAAGACTGCCTGCTAAAAAGACATGCTCGGGCGAATCAATCTCACCCTTAATGCGGATATTTGCACCTATATGTGCTGTTTGCGGCGCTGCAGAACCTTGGGTTGTTTTATTTCCAAACATAAATTATATCGCTGTATCAATAGGTTAAAAAGTTTATCGAGATGTTCTACGGGACAATGACTCAACAAGAACAGATAATCTAATGTAGGATAAACTAAAATAACTCTAAACACTACATCAGCTATAAATGCCCGCTTGTTTGAGACGTTGATAGATTTTGGTGAAGAACGCAATTTAGTAGGGCAAAGGCAAAGACAAATGGTCGTTGACGTAATTGATATCCGCAAACGGATCGAAAAAATCAGAAATGAAGTGTCTGAAGCGATTGTCTCTAAGCACAGTTACAACCTTCCTGATGAGAATCTGCGAGAGGATGTCAGTTTTTCCATTCAGGATGCAGCGCAGAACCAAACCGGTGCTGACCTGCCACTTGACGAGCAGGTGTCTGCGGAAGAAAGGCGGACGGGCGTAACCGATACCAGCATCTCTATGCATAATGCGCTCACAAAAGCTATGGCCATGCCGGCCTTTAACCTGAATATAAAAAATCGCCAGTCTAGTGGTTTGTTGATTACGCTGATACTTCTGCAGGTGATCTCAAATGTCATATTGATGGCAATTCTTTTGTTAAAATAAGGAATGGCATGTTCAGCTGGTTAATACACAGGCTGGCTTCAGTTTTGCCGCCCGCAATTGATTCCGACAGTGAACAAATGCGCTTTTCAACCACTCAGAAACGCTTGTTTCTTCGCGAAACACGATTCTTGTTTTTAAGCTCTAACGGCCCAGTAGAGTTCTGTCTTCGGCCCGCACATATTTTTACTGGATTTTCTGGCGGAGTCGGGTTAGCTATTCTTGTTTTTCTGGCTCCTGCATTACCGAGTTTACCCTCTCTATCATCCCTGCCTTCTCTGAGTTCAATCAAACAGCTCGTCACATTTATACCATTGAAATCTGACCACATAGGCCAAGAAGATACTGAGACAAACTGGCCATCTCTCTTCAAAGATGCAGTCACAACCACTTTATTGGCTCCACATTTGCCCTCATCGCAAGACCATATCCGTGTGCCAGCTCTAAAGGACCTGACTAAACAAAAATTTCCTTTGGGGCATGGGAACGAGCAAAAGACAAGCTTGATGGCCCATCGGAAGGCGATTATCATAGACCCATCGAAATATTCAGATATTGAAGAGCCCAATGATGAGCTGATTATCGCACCAGCAGCCACGCAGGAAGTTGTCATTTTAGCACCTGCTAAACAAGCAATTAAAGAGATCGCCATTCCACTTGCCCGTCCTGCCACCGAGCCCATGGATCCCGAGTTTGTAAGTTTTGACGGGTTGAATAACCCGCCAATACAAACTCCCCAAATGAAGTTACATCGAACTTTTGCAAATGTGCTGTCAGAGGTTGAACGAATTGAGGTTATGTTGGATAGACTTGGTATCACACCCGACATTGAACTTGAGCAATGGAATCCAGCTCTTTCAGCTTCAGAAGAACATTTACCTACCCTGTATTTGTACAGAGACAGCTGGCGTAAATTGCTGCACATGCTGCCATTACAAGCCCCACTACGTTATTATTACGTGACTAGCCCTTATGGCATGCGCACCAACAAAAAAACTGGCGTGACAAGGTTTCATCACGGAGTTGATTTAGCAGGCACTTGGAAGGCCAAGCTGCGTCCCCCGGCAAGTGGCGTGGTCAAATTTGCCGGAAGGGATGGCGGATTTGGAAAGGTCATAAGGGTCCAACATGCTAATGGCATTGAAACTGTTTATGCGCATCTGTCCTCTGTTCTGGTTTCTACAGGTACCTTTGTAACCACCCAAGATATATTGGGTACAATGGGTAATACAGGTCATTCAGATGGCATGCATCTTCACTATGAAATACGAATTGATGGCAGATCAAAAGATCCTGAAGATTTCTTTGCCTACGGCCATAAGCTGACGATTACAGGTGCATTGTCAGGCGCGAAGTAACGAAGCCTATTTTTTTACTATTTTTGCTCTGCTCAATGCTCTAGCTTTCAGATTGGCACACAGGTTGCAGATTTAATTTATCTCTTCAACACTAAGCAAAGTGCAAAAAGGAAAATTAACATGCGCGATAAAAAACGTAGTGCAGAAAAAATGGCTATCAGGTTTGTTGAATTCGATCAAAATGATAAACCAGTTTCTGAAAACCTAACCCCGCTGGGCCTTTATCTGCATGAACATGAAGCCAGTGAGCGAGAACGTGAAATGACTGCTCAACTATCTGCAATGGTTGGAAAACGCTGAGCTCCCTCGACTCCAATTGAAAAGGACCCGACGGTCGAAAACCGCCGGGTTAAGTAAAGCCGCAATCAACTGAGGCTTTGGGAGAAACTGGAAAGGTTATGTCTAGTCCTTATCGGTATTCAGATAATCTGGCCTGCATTCGTCGTTGAGATGAAGATGGTATATTCAACATTTCTCGGTATTTCGCGACCGTTCGGCGAGCTAATTCAATACCCTGTTCTGAAATGATTTTAGAAATGGCTTCATCGCTGAGCGGCTTACTTGGGACTTCCTGCGCGACAATCTTCTTCACCATGTTGCGCACAGAAGCCGCAGAGGCATTCATATCAGAATCACGAGACGCGATATTGACACTGAAGAAAGATTTAAGTGGCATACCGCCACGCGGTGTTGAGATTAGCAAGCCAGTTGTAACACGGCTGACCGTACTTTCATGCATTCCAACTGCCTGAGCCACATCCCGCAAAGACAGGGGTTTAAGATAATCAAGACCTTTTTCAAGAAAGTCTGTCTGATGACGGATAATCTCAGCACTGATTTTCAACGTGGTCTGGTTACGTTGTTCAACAGCGCGTTTCAGCCAACGCGCGTTTGTCAAAGTTTCTGAGGAATAATCCTGCACAGCCTGGTCTGCACGTTTCTGTTTGGCCATCAGCTCAGCATAATGTTCATTCACTATGACCGCTGGCAGGGTTGACCGATTCAATTCAACAGACCAGCCCTTTTTTTTGCGAGTCACAATCACATCCGGGCTAGGCATTTCACGGAACTCAATCCCCAGATCTTCTCCTGGCTTGGGATTTAACGTGCGAATCACTGATAGCATCTCTACAATATCCTCAGGTGCGCATTTAAATTTGCGGGCCAATTGTCTAATCTCACCGCGGCCAAGCTGTTCTAGATTTTCTAGAAGCTGGCTAAATAAAGGGGTAAACTGTTCACCCTCAATCAGCTGGATTTTTAAACATTCCGCCAAATCGCGGGCAAACATTCCAGCAGGCTCAAATCCCTGCAACGCAACAAGAACGTTTTCGGCCTGTTCAACTGAACAGCCACTTTCTTGGGCGATAGCATCAGCGGAACTGCTAATCCAGCCCGTTGGTTCAAGTGCATTGATAAAATGTGTGGCAATTATCCGGTCTGCTGGATTGGTAAAAGTCAAATTAACCTGTTTGAACAGCTTCGGGTAAAATCCATCCTCTGAAGACAGGCTATCAATCAGGTCAAAATCACCATCAGCGAAATTCTGTCCTGCTCCTGAATTGCGCGGCATATCAACAAGAGCTGTGTCAAAGCGATTCTCAATTTCTTGGTTTTGGGTTGGATCATCAGCCAGTGCTGCACTTTCGCGCAAAGCAGATACATCATTTTGACCTTCTGTGGTGGTCAAATTCTTGTTTAAGGCTTCGGAGTCTGCTGAACCACTGGTCTGTTTTCCTGTTTCGCTCAACTTTGTTTCCGTTGCCCCTGTGACTTCCAAAAACGGATTATCATACATCTGTTCCTGCAAATGCTGGGATAATTCTAAATTGCTCATCTGTAACAGTTTAATCGCTTGTTGCAGTTGTGGTGTCATCACCAGAGATTGTTTCTGGCGTAACTTTATAGACTGTGATAAATGCATATCATGCCTCCGTTCATGTCCCTTTCGTCAATCACGGTGCGCAGAAGGCACAACTTTTGCAAAATAAACGTTTGACAGGATGATTTGTCAGATTTTCAACGCTATTTATGTATTTTTTTCAATTAGTTAAAAATTTTTATTAATATTTTTTTGTTCTCTGTGTCAGAATTTGGACAGGAAAAATAGGTGTTTCGCCTGAACTTCGGGTGGCACAAAAAAAGCTGAGGAATTTAAGTAAAAAATGTTTTCAACCCGCACAGAGGTTAAACGTGAGCCATGCCGACGTTGTCAGATCCTACGAATTTATCTGGCAATGATTTTAGGGGTGATTGTGTTTGGTGTGTTGGCACGTGAACTGCTGGATAAACTAAACGGGCTTACACCCGCCATGTTTGGGTGGGCTTTTGCTAGCATGCCTGTGTTGTTATTCGGATTTAAATACTTGACACATAAACACAAGAAAACCACAAACAAGACACCTCACTAGAGAGCGCTAGCGTGTGCGAACCAGACGAACCGCCAGTCGTTGATAGGGAAAAAACCGGCCGTAGCTATGACCAGTCATAAAATTGACTGACCAGATATTTTTCGGTGAAATCCAATTTCGCTGCCCTGTCCAATATGGTTCAGATACTGTTCCAGGAAATACAGTTTTATTTATTTTCGGGGCGGGACAACTTTCGCAGACCAGAAATTCAAGTTCCTCTCGGGTTGGCAGACGCCATACGCCGCCCAGCTCACGATTGGCGACTTGAATAGCTTCAGCCACCTCATCCTGCGTCAAGCGAAGAACCTCACCAGTGCAAGCTCCCTCATTAAATTGTTGGCCAACAGTGCAGCGTAGCCATTCCACGCCAGAACGCAGATCAATGACCCTGTCATCCTTTATCACGTAAGCCTCATCAGATGGTGTCTGAGCAAGGACTGGCATAGCAGCCGCCAGAACGCCACCTATGATGACAAAAAGGCCAAAACCAAAGACGAATAGCCTGGGTCTGCGCGACAAACAGGCAAAAACCTGCTTTATTAGATGACATTTTTGCTTCATATTTTAAATATAAGAAAATTATTATATGTTTACCATGTGAAAAATAGAAGCAAGTTCTCGGACATGAACTGATAAGACGTTGTCTGCCAGGCAAGCGTAACAGGTAAAAATAAACCTTTATGCTTTATTTGGTATCAAACTTGCACTTTAGAAGGCGCAGGTGGTCCAACTGCCTGCTGAGGATATAAATAGCAAAACAGGTGAATCGCTTATGGATATAGCGTCTCTTATTGGGCTAATTGGCGGAATTGGCATGATCCTAGGTGCAATGATCTCAGGTGGCGGAATTGCTCCCTTCGTAGATGTGCCATCTATACTGATCGTATTTGGAGGAACCGCATTTCTGGTTCTTTATGCTGTTCCTCTGCCTGTTTTTCTGGGTCACTTCGGCGCAATGGGAAAAGCTTTTTTACCGCCAATAAAAAAAATGGATGAGCTTATAGAGCGCATGGTTGAGCTATCAGGGATAGCTCGAAAAGACGGGATGATGGCCCTGGAAGGACAGGAAGTGCCTGACAAGTTTTTCCAGAAAGGCTTGCAAATGCTGGTTGATGGCGCAGATGAAGCTAAGCTAGTGAGCCAATTGAATATGGAGATTAAGGCGATGAAAAACCGCCATGAGGTTAACCAGAATGCAGTCAAGGCATGGATTGATATTGCCCCTGCCATGGGCATGGTAGGCACCCTGATTGGTCTGGTGTTGATGCTAGGCAATATGTCTGACCCAAAGGCGATTGGCCCGGCGATGGCTGTGGCCTTGCTGACAACAATGTATGGCGCAATTATCGCCAACGTTTTGTTCTTGCCTCTGCTGAACAAATTAGAAGGCTATACCGAGTATGAGCTGGTCTACCGGGGAATGGTTGTTACCGGCCTGCGTAACATCGCCCGCAGTGAGTCTCCTCGCAACATTCAAGACCAGATGATCGCTAACCTTGCACCAAAGATGCAAGAAAAGCTAGAAATGGCTTAAACTGAGACATCAGGTCCCCGGTAAAGGCTTACAAAATGGCAGAAGATGCAGCGCAGGAAATCGAAGAAGAACAGGAAGAGTGCCCTAAATGCCCTCCTGTAGGCGCACCGGCATGGATGGCAACATTCGCTGATATGGCAACATTGCTGATGGCCTTCTTCGTGCTAATTCTGTCTTTTGCCGAATTTAACGTTCCTAAATTTAAGCAGATCTCCGGTTCACTCCGGAACGCCTTTGGCGTGCAGAAAGTAGTGCCAATTGTTGAACAACCCAAAGGCACCACAGTTCTGTCTCTAAATTTCAGCCCATCTCCAAGCAAATCAGTAACAAATGAAATGACTCAGCAGACCACACAGGTCAATCAACCTGACCTTGAAGTGCAGAATAAAACTAAAGACAGCGATGGTGATGCCGAGGACAGTGCTGATGATGTAATAAAAGCCTTGGAAGAAGCAATTGCCAAAGGTGATATTGAAATCCAAACTTTGGGTGAGAAGGTCATCGTGAATTTCACGCCGACTGAAGCTGAAGAACAGGATCTTCCCCAGCTGTTGCAGAAAACACTGAATGCGGTTGAGCGAGCTAAATCAGCTGCAGGCAAATCTGACCAAGAAGTGATGTTTGGTGGTCTGGAAGGCACGCTAGCACAGCTGGCACAGGCAACAGCTGAGTTGACAGAACAGGCCCAGGAACAAGCCGAAAAGCAACAGAAGTCTGAAGATGATGCTACCAAAGCTGCTGATGAACTCAAAATTGCTCTTAAGCAGCAAATTGATCAGGGACTTGTAGCGGTTGAACAGGATGAAGACAAAGTGATTGTTACAGTCGGAGCCGGAGGGGCCTTTGCTTCTGGTTCTGCAGATTTAACCCCAGAAGCGATTGCCATAATGAAGCAGATTGCTGGTGTGAATTCGGAAAATGATTCTGAAATCACTGTATCTGGGCATACAGATGATGTGCCACTGATATTTGGCTCTCGTTACCGCGACAATTGGGATCTTGCCGCTGCGCGTTCCGCTTCAGTGGTGCAATCTTTGTCTTTTGATGGTGTGATTGCGGATGACAGGCTTGAAGCAATAAGCTATGGCGAAAGCCGTCCAGTAGAGAGCAACGAAACATCTGCAGGGCGTTCAAAAAATCGCCGAATTGAGATAGAAATAAATTATTGATTTTTGTTCGGCCTACCTGAGAAAATTTACTGTTTTCTAAATGCGAAGCTTAACGCATTTTTAAAAGAATAAAGGGCATACTTCGCAAATTCATTTTGATTATTTAAGCTTTTACAAATACGCTTATGGATACGGACACAGAAAATCTTCTCTTGCCCATCCTGTAATCTTACTTTTGTAAAAACACTAACCAAACAGATGACATTTTTCTATAAGATTTGATTTAAAGCTGCATACTAAACTCTGCAGAATGCATTTTTATGCTCTGAATAGTATTATTAATACGTTTGTAGTAGTTTTTTTATTTGAAGAGTTTTAGAGAGGGATAACTCATTTTGATAGAAAAGAGCACATTTTTTTTCAAATGATAATTATTAAATTGCGCTTAAATTATGCATTTAAATGTCATAATTATGATTGTTTTGAAGTCAAAACTCTAAGATATATAAACCACCTTCAAGAAAGGTCTCTTTTTCCTTCCTCAGCCTAGTTTTCGAGAAGCTTGAGATGGCATATCCAAATTCAACACACAAACTTTCTACATATGACTTAGAATGTGAAAACCGCCCCGACGTTTCGAGAAAAAATCCTTCTTTCTCATTGTGTTCTGTTGAGAAAAAAAGCATACCTCCGCGCTTGTTTTTTGACTTAATTTGACAAAAAACCTCTGCTAAATCTCCTAAATAAACAAACACGTCTGCCGCAATAAAACAATCAAAGTCTAATTCTGTGGAAGCCAAATATTCGGCAATATCAGCCTTCACGACTTTGTCATAAACTTGTTTACGTGCGGCTAGCTCAACCATATTTTGAGATAAGTCTATTCCTTCAAGCCTCTTACATTTGTTTCGAATTTTTTCACCTACCAACCCCGTACCACACCCAAGATCTAAAACCGATTCAACAAGCTCATCGCCTTTTTCTTTGTTGAAAAGTTGTGATATTAATTCCGGAATTTTGTAATCTAATTGCCCAACTAATGCCTGTTCAAAACGAGTAGCATATCCATCAAAAAGTTTTTCGACATATCTTCTCGGTGCTGTCTGTAATTTCTCTCCTACAAGACAAGCGATCATGTACTCGATTTCTTCATCATTAGGCCTTAAGGATAGAGCTACTTTGTAAGCTCTTTTAGCTTCAGAATTGAGACCAACGTCCTTAAGAGCGCTTCCTAAATTTTTATGCGCAACCGCGAATTGAGGTTCAATCGAAATAGCTTTTTTATAGGCCTCAATTGAATTCTTTAAATCTCCCTTAGCTTTGTATGCTGTCCCAAGATTATTAAAGGCTTTGGCATTGTTATCCTTCAAGCAAATAGCAGTCTTGTAACACTCTATTGCTATACCAAACTCATTCCTATCTTGAAAAACAGCTCCCAAATTCGTGTGACCGTCCGAAAATGTCGGGTTAATTTCAATTACACGTTTAAAAGCTGATAAGGCAGCTTCTGAATTTCCTAAAGCTCTATGAGCAGCCCCATAATAAAACCAACCGAGTATCGAATTTGGATTTTCTTGAGTTGCTTTTTTGGAAATATCAAGCATTTCTTCAAATCGACCTTCAAAATGAAGTGAAATTAGCAGCTGGTTATACCTTTCAACTTCTGTAGAAGATTGAATTTCTTCTTTTTTCCTGATTAAATTTGCCAACCGTTTTTGAGCTTTTTGATTTTTTGGAAATTTTTTTAACAGCTCTTCATAAAGACTTTTCGCATCATCCACACGGCCCTTTTGAATGAGAGACTCGGCACGCCGCATTTGATGTTCAATTGACAAAACAGTCATTTGTGGCCCCTCATTTCGTCACAGCCGAAAAGCTAATTCAAGCTTTACAAACTATTACGACACAAGAGATTAATCGAGCAATTCCCATGCCAAAAAAATTTTCAAAATGCTTCACGAGTTGTCAAACAGGGTAAGTTAAAAGCAGCTCTACCAAATTTATCCATGGTCAACCAGGCCAAAGTCAAACTTCAATCTCACAGGCGATTGCACTCACTTGGACTCCAGAATAATAACAAAAATTAACCAAATCTTCTCTTGACAGAGAATGTTATTTAGATCGTTAAAATACAGCAAAAATGGCGTGGTTACAAAGGTTAAGGGTTAAGAACTCATGTTAGAGCAATGTCGCCAATCTATACTGTTTGATTATTTTCTGCATCTATTTCAGCCTGCGCTTCTTTCATGAGAGCAGCGACACGCGCTTCCTCTGCCTCATCGACAATAGGTTCAGGCACATATGAGAAGTCAAAACGGCATTTTTTGTCAAACTGACGTAACATTTCCTGAGCATGCTTTGTTGAGCGTTCTGCAAACACAAACCAGGAACTATAATCCAAATAAAAGCCGTAACTTCGTAACATTATGATCTGAGCTTTATGGAAGTATATGCTTAACATCACATAAACCAACATCAACAGAACCGGGTGAATAAGAGCGGATACAGCGTAAGTGATCAGCACCACACCCAAAGGAGCCCACATTCTGTGATACAACAACCAAAATATTGGAGCGATGGCTGCATAGGGGGAGTAATCTGTGCGGAA
>MDTD01124710.1_pt1 | contig 10844 bp, 10 predicted proteins | sample 811221 | NCBI WGS metagenome assembly MDTD01 (sample SAMN05326646, study PRJNA326480) | marine metagenome | isolation source: seawater | place: Pacific Ocean: South West | collected 2011
CCAATTATTGCAGCTGTGAATGGTGCAAAGACAGCTGACTGCGATCACCAGCTTTCGCGAACGACGCCGAACCCGTCATTGGTTGCCGCGTAGGCGACACCGCCCCCAAGATCCAGCGGCTGAATGAAAATGACCGGTCCATCGATCATCACCGACAGCTTCTGAAAACCCTGCAATACCGAGTAACCGCTTTCGATTTGTTCCTCCGGGGTCATGTCATCCCAACCGTTCGGAACCGGAGCCGACTGCTTGGGCGGCTTGAGCATCATGATCCCCTTGTGATGTCCCAACCAGAAACTACCCTCAGCCGCAGTGACTGTCGTGAACAGCGAATCAACCGGCGCCGGAAGCACCGCCTCACCGAACTGGTTGCTGACAACGGCGCTCTTGCCGTCTGGCGAGATCGCGATCTCCCAGCCAAGTGTCGCCACTGCCCTTGGAGGTGGTGGGAACAGACGGATCTGATCCGTCACCAGCTCCGCCTCGTGACCGATGTTGTACTTCCATGTGCCATCCACACCCGTCGCAACGATCGAACGTCCGTCGGACACCGCCTGAATCAGGCCACCTGGTGAATCATGACGATATTCCAGGGAATCACCCTGACGCTTCGTCCCATATCTCGCCTGACCGAAGTCGCCCACGACTACGATCTCGTCATCCCCCATGAAGCCGGCATCTCTGGCACCGTTGACCTTCTGCGACCAGATCTCGCCGAGGTGGCCCCTGTGATCGATTCGGTACAGATGGATGCTCGCTTGAGAAATGATCAGAACACGATCACCCTTCGCGTGAATTCGACGAATGCCACCGGAAAAGGCCTCCGTCCCATGTCTGGAATCGACTTCTCGAAGTATGGCGTCATCGACGTAGGCGAATCCGGCAAGCCCACCCATGGATTCGTTCCTTGTGAAGAGCATGACATCCTCGGGAAGCACCGATCCTCCAGCCTTTACTTCCCCACCCCCATCCGATGGCGGGAGAGATTCCAGACTGGTGGCTGAACCGATGTAGGTGTCGTCGGATATTCGATAGACCCTTCTACCGGATGCGTAGTAGGACTCTTCACCCAGCTCGACGACGGATGTGACTTCATCGTGATGATCAACGATGCGTTTCAGATCCGGAAGCAGCACAGCACCGCCCAAGCCGCAGACAATCGGACCGTTCCTGCCCCGATGAATCGAACGAGGCTCGATTCCGAGTGTCTCGACGTCCCAACGCGTCTCGATCCAGGGCCTCCTTGGATCCGTTCGCCCCAGTGATACCACGGAGGTGTCTCTCATCACGACGTATATGTCGGTGGTGGTCACGAGCAGATCGACTGCGGGGCCGGTCTCCCCTCCTCTACCGAGATCTGTCTCACTGATCTGGCGACCGGTGATGGGGTCCAGAACAAGAAGTCGATTGCCCTGCGTTACGTACCAGAGATCCTCGTCTACAACAGTCGCATAGGACGTTCCATGCGCCTCGTGCCTGACTTCAAGATGCCGGGTGCTGGGCCGCGACGTCTTCTCCAACTTGTAGCGCAGGCAACCCATGGGACAAATGAATGCCAGACAAAGCAGCGCAGGCAGGAACCTCGGTAGAATGCGGTAGGGCTTGGAGGGATGAAGCATCGGGACAGGATACCCATACGGTTTCAAGATGGACACGGGAGCAGCCAAATGACGGACCGAATAAGCCAGCTCAGGAACATGCTCGAATCAGAACCCGACGACGCATTCTGCCTCTACGGGATCGCCATGGAGTACGCCAAGGCCGGACAGACGGACCGCGCCATCGCCCATTTCGATCGCACAATCGAGGTACAGGCGGACTATTGCTATGCCTACTACCACAAGGCCAGATGCCTGCTTGATGATGATCGGACGGAGGAGGCCCGCTCGACCCTCGAGGCGGGGCTCGATCAAGCCAGAGAGTCGGGAGACATCCATGCGGAAGGTGAGATAGAGGCTCTGCTTGGTGAAATCCTTTCATGACACCTCCTCGAAGAACAGCCGACAGAACACCCAAGCCCAAGCGGCCGAACATACCGGACACAGGGGCCATCACCGGGTTCGGTGCCGCTCGAGGCGACATCGATTCATGTGTCGTGAAGGTGGATGGTCGAAAAGCCGCCACCATCATGGAACGGGATCGGGTGGATCTGGGGCTGCGGGTGGACATGCCGCTGACGACCAGGCTTAGTGAGCAAATCGCCGATTGCCACGAGTATCGACTTGCCAGACGAGCCGCCATGCAACGTATCGCGAGAAAGGCACGTTCGACGAAGGACATCCGCGATTTCCTTCGCAAGCGGGCACACACCGATCCGATCGTGGATCAGGTGATCGACAAACTCAAGGAACTCAAACTGCTTGATGACGAACGATTCGCCGACGACGCCGCCACCTCCATCGCCCGACGGACACCCTCATCCGCCCGTTTTCTCGAGCATCGACTCAGACGTCATGGAGTTTCACCTGAAGATGCCGCCAAAGCCGCCAAGGCTGCTGCCGGAGATCCTCTGGAAGCAGCCATCATGGTTGCCACCAAGGCCCTGCGATCGCTCCAGTCATGCGAACCCGACATTCGCCGACAAAGGCTTCATGGCCGACTCGCCCGTCGTGGGTTCGATTTCGACGTCATACAGCAGGCCATTGAAAGAGTGGCCGGGCAGATGGATACCTGACGTCGCCATCCACGACCGGAACCTTCAATCAGGTACGATGAACAGCCATGTCCAGCGGAAACGAAACACAAAGCGAATACCCCACACCCCTGGACAACTCTCCATGGGAGGTGACGCCGCAGGAGGTTCATCAGCTGGTACACAAAGGCGAGGACTTCCTCCTGCTCGACTGCCGCACGTCCATGGAATGGGAGGATGGCTCGATTCACAACGCAATCCATCTTCCACTCCAGCAGTTCAGCACACGCTTCAATGAAATCGAGACACATCGCGAGAAACCCATCGTCGTCTTCTGCAAATCAGGCAATCGATCGGTCATCGTGGCCAAGTTCCTCCAGCTAGCAGGCTTCAGGCACGTCCGTTCGATGTCCGGCGGCTATGAACAATGGCTCACGATCGCAACGGCCAACGGAGCCTCCTGAAGTGCTCGCCCAGAGACTTGTCACCGGAAGCTGCTTCATCCTTGGCCTGGTAGGCCTGCTTTGGCTGGATACCAGGATCGGATCCGTCGCAATTGGCAACTGGCAGCTCCCCCCCGGCCTGCTCATCGCTGTGGTGGGTGTTCTCGTGGCCACTCTCGCCAGCATCGAGATTACCCAGATCGCCAAGGCGCACGGCCTGCTCACCAACAAGCCGTTGACCGCCGTTGCCACCGTTGCCGCGATGCTGTCGACATGGCTATCCGCCTCGTTGCCGATCGAGTTCGATGCCGTTGTTCCATTGACGATCATCGCACTGGCCATGGTCGCATCACTCCTGATTTTCAGTCGAGGCAGGAAGGTCGAGCACGCCTTCGCGTCGACCGCCGTCGTCATGCTTGCCATGATCTACATCGGTGTACTCAGTGGATTCCTTCTCCTCATAGGATCCGACATATCGATCTGGATGATCGGCGGGGTGGCGCTTGTGGTGAAATCCTGCGACATCGGCGCCTATTTCACCGGACATGCCATCGGCAAACACAAACTGATCCCATGGCTGAGCCCCGGAAAGACCGTTGAAGGCCTTATTGGGGGAATCGCCGCTTCGATGGCAGCCGCTTTGATACTCGATGCCCTGCTCGACTGCCCTCTGGCCTGGTGGTGGGTGCTGATCATGGGAGCCGTGCTGGCGGTGACTGGGCAAGCTGGAGACCTGACCATGAGCCTGTTCAAGCGTGGCGCGGGCCTGAAGGACTCTTCAACACTGCTTCCGGGACTGGGCGGAGTCATGGATGTGATCGATTCACTGCTGCTGACAGCACCACTGGCATGGTGGATGCTTCGATTGTCCATTCAAGACTGCAGCTGATCATCCACCCAATCTCGGGGGATTCAATTCAATAGGCAACATTGTATTCCCCACGCCCCCTATTGCCTGTAGACTGGAGGGTTGAAGACGAGTCAATGTAAATCACACGAATCGAGCAAGGATACCCATCAGCGATGAGCCTCATAGAAGATCTACTGGAACTCAATCTCGTAGAGCGACAGCTCCGAGGACTTCAGTCTCGCGTCGGTTCAGCAGAGACCTTCTTCAACGCACAGAACCGGCAGATGAACGAACTGCTACAGCGCAAGGAGGAACTCCAGACCCGTCGCAAGCAGCGACAGGTGGCCGTCAGCGGTTTCGAAACCGACACGAAGGCGATGGACGAGAGGCTCGAGAAGCTCCGCAACGAGCTCAACACCGCCGAGACCACCAAGCAGTACTCCGCGTTCCTCGAGGAGATGAATACGCTCAAGCAGACACGTGGTGAAACCGATGAATTGGCGCTAGCCGAGATGTCGGAGATCGAATCGATCGACGAGGACATGGGTACGCTCGAGGAAGCCATCACCGAACGGCAAACGGTACTAACAAGAGCGGCGACTGAACTTGAAGAACGCAAGGCGGAAATTGCGGAACGCGTTACGGAACTCCAGAGAGAACGGGATGTGAAGGCCGCGATTATCCCGGAATCGCCACTGAGCACGTTCACCCAGTGCGCAGACGATTTTGATGGTGATGCGATGGCACACATCGAGGAAATCGACAAGAAACGCCGCGAGTATTGCTGCAGCTCATGCAACGTGAATCTCCCCTTCAACATCGTGGTCCAGCTTCTTGGCAACATCGAATCCCTGACCCAATGTGAGAATTGCCTGAGAATCCTGTATGTGACTCCGGAACTGAAAGCCGAGACGATCGCCAAATGATCGATTCCGGCTATTCCTCGAACAGCTGATCCTGCCCCTCTGAATCCTGGGGCCTGGTCTTCAGCTCGGTCACCTCCTCAACGAACTCGTCAATCGTCCGGAAGCTGTGGTATTCACTGGCATATCGTATGTAGGCGATCGCATCGAGCCCACGAAGGCGGGCAGCCACGCGTTCACCGATTTCACGACTGGGCACCTCGCGATCGAACTCCCGATGGATCTCACCCTCGATCGCATCAACGATGTCGTCCTTCACCGACTCCGGAATGGGACGCTTGCCGCAAGCGGCCTGAATGCCCCGGAGGATGTTGCCGCGGTCGTACTGATCTCTGGCACCGTCCTTCTTGACGACGACCAGACGCTGACGACGCTCGATTCGCTCGTAGGTGGTGTACCTGTGATCACACCCATTGCACACCCTCCGGCGGCGTACGACGTAACCATCCTCGGCAGCACGGCTGTCGATCACCTTGTCGTCGTCGGCTCCGCAACGTGGGCAGATCATGGACCCTCCAGTACCCCCTGACTGCTTGTGATGTCGGCCTCATGGGCCATTTGACCCCAAAGAAAGACCAAGGTTCCATGCAGGGGAACCGCACATCGAGCGTCAGGACTTGAGATGATGCCCTCGAAATGGCTCATGATCAAGCGCCAACGGGGTATCCTGCTGACCCCACCCGAACTTGGAATACAAACCATGACTACCATCCAGCTTCCCGACGGATCCACTCGAGACTTCAATGGCCCCGTGACCCCCGCCAAGGTGGCGGAATCGATCGGTCCCGGTCTGGCCCAGTCGGCCATCGGCGCCAGAGTGGATGGCGAGCTCGTCGATCTGCAGTTCAAGATTGAACAGGACGCGGAGATCTCGATCATCACGGCCCGCAAAGGCGAGTCCGAATCGAGCGAGGATGCGCTCTGGCTGATCCGTCACAGCGCCGCGCATGTGATGGCCGAAGCCATCCAGCGATTGTGGCCGGAAGTCCAACTCGTGTACGGCCCTCCCGTCGAAGGCGGCTTCTACTACGACATGTGGCTTCCTGCCGGTGAACGCATCAGCAGCGACGACTTCGAGAAGATCGAGAAGGAAATGAAATCGATCGTCGACGAGAATCGCCCCTTCACGCGATACGAGATGCCGGCGGATGAGGGCATGCAGAAGGTCGAGTCGGAAGGAAGCAAGTACAAGATCGACAATGCCAGAAGAGCCATCGACGCCGGCTCGGACGCCCTCTCTTGGTATGCGACCGGATCACCGGGAGAGGACTGGGAGGATCTCTGCAGAGGCCCGCACGTACCGACCACCGGCAGAATCGGTGGATTCAAGGTGATGAACATCGCCGCGAGTTACTGGCATGGCGATTCCAAGTCCGACAACCTGACGCGTGTGTACGGCACGGCATTCACTGACAAGAAGCAGCTCAAGAAGCACCTCCATCAACTCGAGGAAGCTCGCAAACGCGATCACCGCGTGATCGGCAAGCAGCTCAAGCTCTTCACGATCGACGAGGCTGTCGGGCAAGGACTCATTCTCTGGAAACCGGCGGGCAGCATCATTCGACAGGAGCTACAGGACTTCATCTCGAAGCACACCTATCGTCAGGGCTACGACCAGGTTTTCACACCACATATCGGCCGACTCGAGCTCTACCGAACCTCCGGACACTTCCCCTACTACCAGGACAGCCAGTATCCGCCCATCATCGAACGTGACCAGATGACGGTCATGGCCGAGGAGGGATGCTCCTGTGGAGATCTCTCCAACAGGCTGGAGACAGGAGAAGTCGAAGGCTATCTGCTCAAGCCCATGAACTGCCCCCACCACATCCGGATCTACGCCAGTGAGCAGCGTTCATACCGGGACCTACCGGTGCGACTGGCCGAATTCGGAACGGTCTATCGCCATGAACAGTCGGGTGAACTCAGTGGAATGCTCCGGGTACGGGGCTTCACTCAGGATGACGGACACCTGTTCTGCATGCCCGAACAGATCAAGGATGAGATTCAGGGGTGCCTGCAGCTGGTGAAGATCATCTTCGAGACGCTGGGCATCGAACAATACCGGGTTCGCGTTGGACGTCGGGATCCCCAGAGCGACAAGTACGTCGGCGAGGAATCCAACTGGGAACTGGCCGAAGCTGCCTGCGTCGAAGCAGCCGAGTTGCTGGGGGTTCCGTTTGAATCGGAGGAGGGCGAAGCCGCCTTCTACGGACCGAAGATCGATTTCGTGGTCAGGGATGCAATCGGCCGTGACTGGCAGCTCGGAACCGTTCAGGTCGACTACAACCTGCCCGAACGCTTCGACCTCACCTACATCGGCGCCGACAACACCACTCACAGACCAGTCATGATCCACCGTGCGCCATTCGGATCCATGGAGCGATTCATCGGCTTCCTAATCGAACACTACGCCGGCGCCTTCCCCGCGTGGCTGTCACCGGAACAAGTCCGGGTGCTTCCCGTCAGCAACAAGACCGCCGACTACGCAAAGAAGGTCCAGGCGGATCTTCGAGCTCATGATCTTCGAGCCGGACTGGATGCCGGAGACGAGCGGCTCAATGCCAAGGTGCGAGCGGCTGCCGAACTCAAGATCCCCTACGTGCTCGTCGTGGGGCCCCGGGACGAGGAGAACCAGACCGTCAGCGTGCGAGTCCATGGAATCGAGAAGGATCTGGGAGCAGTCGCGCTCGACGATTTCGTTCAGGCCATCGCCAAGGAAGTCGCCGATCGTGCTCATGGAACCGCCAGAAGCACCCTGTTCCCAGACGCCTGATGGATCCAACCAACGCCCATGCCCCGCCAACGGGCCTCAAAGCCGGGTTTGATGTTGCTCTCAGCAATCGCTCCCGGTACGCTCTTGGTTCAGAGGCGGACCGTTCGAGCCGTCCTTTCCAGCCGTCCTTCGGAGCCGTTGCATCCTTGCAAGCCCCAGAACAAAGCCTCGCTTCTCAGCTTCCGGCATGACGTGCTGCATTCGTTCAATCACGCCGACTTTCTCACGAGTCATCTCGTGCGCAGGGTCGGCCTACCTGTCCCTGTACTCGGAGATCTGAGCCATCGCACGCCGCCGCTATTTCAAGCCTCAGGAAAACGTCAAGAACCTTCCTCGAATCAACGACCAGATACGCAAGTCGCCGATTCGCCTCATTGATCAGAATGAAGAGATGATCGGTGTCGTGGACGTACGAGATGCTATCGAGCGAGCCAAGGAAGCCGATCTGGATCTCGTGGAGGTTTCCCCGGAATCAGATCCCCCGGTGTGCCGAATCCTCGATTTCGGCAAGTACCGGTATGAACAGTCCAAGAAGGAAAAGGCGAATCGCGCCCGTTCAAAGGCACTTGAGACGAAGGAGATCCGTCTAGGACGCTCGATGAAGATCGATCCCCATGACATCGCCATCCGACTTCAGCAGGCGAGAAAGTTCCTGATGGACGGACACAAGGTTCAGATCGTCCAGAATTTCCGTGGCCGTGAAATGCTCCACAGGGAACGGGGGCGTGAACGAATGGACCACGTGATCGAGACCCTTGAGGACATCTCGAAGGTCGAGATGGAGCCGAGGATGGCAGGACGACGCATGAGCATCCTGCTCTCTCCCGACAAGAACAAGATCAGCCAGATCCAGAGACGGCAACAACAGGCCGAGGAAGCTTCCAAAGAGCCCGAGGCCAAGCCCGAATCGGCACCAGCTGCCGATGACACCTCACAGGATTCCGCAGAAAGCTGAGCTCAATCAGGATCCGATTGTTCAGATCGCCCGTTTCGCCCAGCCACCCTGGACGAAACGCATGGTGAAGAACACCGCACGCACACCCAGTTCACCACACAGTCCGATCCAGATTCCGGGCAGGCCCCATTCCAGATAGACCCCGAGGAACCAGGCCAGCGGCAGACGGATTCCGTAACTCGAGACGACCGTGATGATGAAGACCCAGACTGTATCTCCGGTCCCACGCAACGCCTGCCTTATGATCATCGAGGCGGCGAAGAAGATCTGCGTCGCACCACAGATGACAAGCAGCGTCGGAACCACTTCCAGATGAACGGTGTTCTGGGAGATGATCGATGTCAACGTCTCTCCCCAGATGATGAACCCGATCCCAATAAGGCCCATCAATGCCATGCCGAGGGAAACACAGACCCACACGGCCTTTTTGGCCATGGCAAGATTTCCGGCCCCCAGATACTGACCAGCCAACGCACCCGCCGCTATGCCGATCGCGAAGCCTGGAAGAAAACTGAATGATTCCCACTGAACGGCGATTATGTGCGCACCCTGCAGCCCCTCACCGGCAACAGCAAGATCTGTCGAACCCCGTCCCTCTTCCGCCATGGCGGCGGACTTCATGGCCTTGCCCGCAATCGTCCCGATGAAGCCGAGCACGAAGATATTGGCCGTCCACATCGCCATGCCTTCGAGGAAGTTGGGAATACCGATCCTGACCACACGCCACGCCATCGAGGCACTTGGAAGAAGGCTACCGGGTCTCAGCTTGAGATCTCGAATGCCTCTGAACAGAATCAAGAGCGTGAGCACGGCTCCCACAGCGATTCCGAAGACGCTGCCCAACGCGATGCCGAGCACATCCAGATCGAAGCTGAAGGGATTGACCAGTATGGAATCACCGAAATCGATGTCGGCTCCACAAAGTATCCACGAGACGCTTACATTCACAATGTTGATGCCGACTGAAATCAGAAATGGACGAACTGTCTCTCCCGCACCGTGCATGCACATGGCACCGACCATGACGATTCCGAAGAAGGGCATCGACACGGCAAACACACGTACATACTGGATGCAGAAAATGGTGGCCTGTGAACTCAATTCACCGATGCTCGCGAGTTCATCGGCGAGCAACCACATCACGATCCCGCAGAACACCCCCCACACAACACTCATGGAAATGGCCTGGCCCAGCGCCTTCTCACCGACATCGACGTCCCCGGCCCCCATCGAGCGAGCGATGATGGCCTGACCACCGATCCCTAGGCCCGACATGGCGATTCCGATCAGCCAGCCAACATAAGATCCCACACCAACGCCATCCAACGCCGGTATCACGATTTCACTTCTCAGATGTCCCGCGAAGATCTTGTCCGCAAGACCCACGAATGCGGCCATGAGCTGTTGAAGAAGCACTGGGAACGCCACGATCGAGATGGCGGCAGCCAGTGATTTTCCCGCCAGACGCCCAGATTGAATTTCACCAGCTGCCGCAGCCGGCGGCTCGCTAAGCTCGATCGGATCCGATGCGGTGTTGTCTTTGGGTGATGGGGATTCCACGAGACCAACAGGGTAACGTCAAGGCGTAACGAGCACCTTGCGACCAGTGGCCAATTGTGGATCCGAAAGAATCCCGGGCACGTCCTCAAGCCGCTTCCGGACCCCCACAAGGCTCACCACATCGATCTGATCGGTGGCGATGAGATCGACCGCCTCCCGCACGGGACCAAAGGAGGATCCAATCAGGCGAATCTCTCCATCCACGAGCTTCTGCAGATCGAGTGTCGTACCTCGATCACCCACGACCCGAGGCGCGATCATTTGGATGATCGTGCCTCGAGGCCGAACGAATCCCAGTGTGGCGGCGACCGCCGGTCGCTCACCAGTACACTCGACCACGATGTCCTGATCGGCCCGATGCCCCGCCTCCTCGCGTCGTCGATGACGGATGCCCCACCGTTCACAACGATCCAGTAGCGTCTCGTGCTCCCCAAGCACCCGCACAGAAGCATTGAGCCTGACCAGGACCTGAGCTGTGAGCAATGCGAGTGCATTGTCCCCCACGATGGTTACGTATGTCTGCCCCTGAATGGTGGCCTGTCGAGCAGCCTGAATCGCTCGAGATACCGGCACGGCGAACACCGCCGCATCATCATCGACATGATCAGGGATCCTGACGAGAGAGGTGAGTGGAACGACCACATGGGTCGCCAAACCTCCATCAGCGCCCGATCGCCCGATGATGCGCAGATCACTGCACTGGGA
>MDTD01202506.1_pt1 | contig 10844 bp, 12 predicted proteins | sample 811221 | NCBI WGS metagenome assembly MDTD01 (sample SAMN05326646, study PRJNA326480) | marine metagenome | isolation source: seawater | place: Pacific Ocean: South West | collected 2011
CATTAGGCTCAATAAGACGATTTATTAGCTTCAAGGCTGTAGTTTTGCCACAGCCTGAGGTTCCTAGTAGTATCAGAATTTGTCCCGAATCAATTTCAAAATTGACATCATTTAATGCAACATGATTGTTTGCATAGGTTTTATAGACATTTTTGAATTGAATGGCAGGTGTATTTTTGTTTGCTAGAAACATTAAAATAAATCCATTAATTAGAAAAGAATACTAAACATAAGTTTAAGATCATAATCATTTCCGTATTGAGTATTTTCGAGTGAGTCATTGATACTGAAATGAGTTGCATAACTAATTTGTTCGCTGGGTTTATTCACAGATATACTCAGACTATGGGAAGACTCTCTCTGAGGATCCAAATCAGCGAAGTTAGTTTGTATGGCATAGCTGTTTGAGAGTGATTCTCTACCCTGTATAAATAATTTACTGGCCAATAGCTGATTATAAGTATTTTCGTCCAATGATTTACGAAAATGTAAATGAATGCGTGGTTGTGAATCGGAAATATTAATTTTTGGATTTGCAGAGATTAATTGGTTAGATTGTGAATCAATTTTAAAGATAGTTATGTTTTCAGTTAGACCAACTATTCGAGCCTCAATGAGTAAATTTGTTACGTGGTAGTCATTCGTCCATACCCGAGACTCGTATGGTATCTGAATTCCTTTATTTTGAAGTGTTTCAGCTAATTGTATTTCATATGTACTTGCATATCTTTGAGGATGATTCTGCCATTCTGGAAAAAAAATGTCGGTCTCAATTAGTTTTCCGCTTTCATTGAGATTTAGTTTGTTAATTTTTCTGAGAAGCTCGGCTCTATCTTCATGTTCTGAGATTGTAATACTTATTAAATATGCAAGAATATCCAATATATTAGATGGTGATAGCTGCTGAATTTCTGGAAAGAAGCTGAGATTTTTTAAATAGCGTGTAGCTAAAGCAGCTTTTCCCATAGGGAATTTACCAATTAAGAACCTACCTTGATGCCTGCTGGCGTCTCCTAGGTAAAACTCGAGATATTGGTTAAGATGACGGGTTCTCAGATTCAAATCTCCCAGCGGATATACACCTGCAAATTCGAAGGGGTAAGTATTCGTTTGTATATCTCGCCGAATAAATTTTGTATCGATTAATTCTCCGTCTTTCACAAGTTCCAATTGAAAGCCTTCGGGTCTCGTGCTTAGAAAGGTGTTGTCCGGCTCGACCACACCAATAAGAATCATTTGTTTACTTGAAGCATCTTCCTCTTCACCCAATACTTGGCATCCATACAAAGCGAGTAGAAAAATTACGATTAGGATTATTCTCAATAACGATAGCATTGCTTTAGTGTTCTTTAAGCGAGCGAGCAACTAAACCTAACCCACCAATTAATAGAACTAACATTATGATCAAAACATAAATGGGAACGGTCTTAAAATGTACATCTAAGGTCATTAAGACGCCGATAAAAATACACGTCAAACTACCAAGTGAAAGAATCCATCCAACCCAGGATTGCCCGTTGAAAAATAGCCAAAAAATTCCAAAGCATAGCGGAATTAGCGAAGCTCCAAACGCGGTAATCTGAACGCCTCCAAACATCATTTTCCAGGCCCAAAAACCCGAATGTACTACAATGTTGTTGGCTAACATGTAGCCACCTAACATAATCATGACTAGTCCTACTATGAATTCCCCGATTCCTCCGGACGTTCCGCCAGCACCTCTGAATTTTTTATGTTGATCCATTAATAACTCCTCACTATTGAAGCCGACGTTATCCTATACTATGTAGCATGTCATTCGCCATAACTCTGGCCCTGATTGCAGTATTTTGTTGGTCAACTGTAGCGACAGCATTTAAGTTATCGCTACAGGTTTTTCGGCCACTAGAACTTTTGGTATTTGCCAGTTTCTTTGCCTGTATATTTTTATGGTTTTGTTCCCTAGGCTCCTCGACTTCAAGATGGCGCACACAGTCTTGGGGCTCAAGTCGATTATTACTTGTAGCTTTAACAGGTCTAATAAATCCCTGTTTGTATTATTTTCTTCTATTTGAAGCATATGACCGTTTGTTGGCTCAGCAAGCATTGGCGTTAAACTATACTTGGCCGTTGGCCTTAGTAATGCTGGATAGCCTTGTTCGACGTCGTTTACCAAAGCCGAAGGTTTTAATCTGTCTTATTTTGGCATTTTTTGGCATTTTAATAAGTTCCGGAGCTTACTCACATTCTTTATTCGGCGTTGATTTATGGGGAGTAAGCTTGGCATTATCCTCTGCCGTAATATGGTCCATTTATTGGATTATGCAAACTAAAATACCTGGAGATGAACTAGTTAATTTAACTATCAGCTTTGGTATAGCTACTGTCTTAATGATTTTTATTCTACCTCTTCCAGAGCCTAGAAGCTTTACTGAATTAGTCTGGCCTGCCTATGTTGGGGTGATGGAGATGGCATTACCTTTTTATTGTTGGTCGATGGCAATGAGTCGTGTAAAGCATACAGTGGAGCTGGCATCCTTAGTCTATTTGAGCCCTGTTTTATCGACTATTTGGATTGCAGTGGTCCTGAGAGAACCTTTACAGTTAGATCTATTGATAGGCCTAGTTTTGATAATTTTGGCTTGCTTTTTCAGCTCAAAACTTCAATCTCAGGAAAGTGATGCACATAACTAAGTATCTCTAACTGACTCTCAAAGAATTCGCCAAATAGCTGAGGGCTTTCTGGCTTTAAGTAACGTAGATTTCGAGTTTTGGGATTAATTATTAAATAATCATACAGCCAGTCATCTATTTGCATTTGTAAACGTTCACATCGTAGAAATAATTGCGAAGGGTCGGTTGTCTTTAGAGTTTTACTAAGTAAATGAAGTTCAGTCCCATAACGCCTCACCAGATTAGCGTGTATTAAGATGATACCTTCGAGCATTCTTTGTAGAGTTAAACAGTCTAGAGTGATGCGGCAACGACCTAATCTGTGGGCCCATTCCCGTTGGTTCGCAGTCAAACCTGGTTGTTTGGGGAACATTGACACAAACTCTGCGTAGTTTTTGATGCTCGCGTTGTATATTTTCTGGGGTTCCGATATTTTTAGGTCAGTGGCGTAACCGACAGCGTGCCTCTCAATCCCTCCCCCACCTATTTGCAGAATTACACACACGAAGTCGCAGTAGAGGATCCACGGATGCAGATCTACCAATCTAGCTAAACGCGCAAAACGGCTGTAATAATAATCCTGTGGTGACATATAACAGAATACGTAAACTCATGTCTAAGTGTGACAAGCATGGAGCTCTTAATAGCCACTCTTATGATACAACAACAAATTTGATGCCTTCAGCATATATATTGTCATTAACACTCATTAACTTCCGACTTCTTCAGAAATCCCTTGATCCATGATGATATCTTCTTCTTCTTCTTCTTGCTTTGCATCTGTGGATTGATCTACCTGATCATAATCGCACTCGATAGTGCCTAGTAAAATTGCTTTTTGATAATCGAATTCCTCTCGCGTTATCAATCCTTTGTCAAGCAACTCAGCAAACTTTAATATCTCGTCGGCCACAGGGAAATCCTGCTTGATCGGTCGAGTCCCCTTCAAGAACACAACGGCCATACCATCTGCGCAGTAGTTGTTCGATGAAGAGCGAAGGGTCATCCCCGGAATCTGCTGAGCATTTGAACTGATCCAGCTAGTTTCCTTGTGAATCTCAAGTTCCAGTATCCCGTCACCGCCCAACTTGACGCATTGAAATTTGAGATCATCGACTGCTTTGTTTCTGTCACGATGACTTTTTGAAGAACTAATTCTCCCAAGTACTCTATAGTTTTGATTTCCGTGAACTTTTTTATCTTTAGTGCAGACAATAGCCTCGACATTGTCTTTTAGCTCTTGGAACCGATCTTTTGAGATCGGGATCGACGGTAGGAAGAATTCAACACATTCTTTACAGAGGATATCGCCAGACAATCCACACTCAATTCTGGTACGACCTATGAAATCAAAGGTCATACCACAGTTGGTGCAGTTATCCGGTCCCCTGTCAGCATAGCGACGGCGAGCATACTGTAAGCCAGCCCCCGCCGCTAGCAATGCTGAAAATAGTAGACCCCGCATAAGCCTCTCCTTTAATTAGAAATCTAATATCTCTATTTTAAAGTATAGAGTCGAGTTTGGGGGAATTGATCCAGCTTTTTTATCTCCATAGGCCAATTCAGGTGGAATTTCTACAAGAACTATGTCGCCTTTCTTCATTTGATTTACCATCATATTCCACCCCGAAATAACTCTACCACCGAGACTAAATCTAAATGGTTGGTTTCTCTGGTAAGAAGAATCAAAAGTTACTCCGTCACTTAGCCAACCATGATAATGTACCGTAACGATTTGACCATTCTGAGGGGATGCACCTGAGCCCTCTTGTAGAAACCAGTAACGCAAACCATCCAATCTATACGTAACTAGATTGTCAACATTTGGTAAATTAGGGTGTAAAAATGAATCTGGCGAATCGTCCACCTGTGTTTCCTGTTGATCGACGGCTGCCTTAATGTCAGGAGCGGGAGCTTCCACTGGAGATTGTTGATCGGGTCTTTTGTGACAAGCGCTAAAAATCAACGCCGCGGCTGATAGTACCAAAATTTGTGCCATGATGTTTTTGATGGTCATGGGTTCTCCTTTTTTGGAGCTAGATAATAACGCCTTATTTTAAGAACCTCAAGTATGGCCTACAATAATTACATTTTTTTAGCAGAAATTGGCAATAATACTTCTTTACATTGACGACATTGATAAATTTGTCCTTTGCTAATTCTTTTGTGCCTAATCGAACTTATTTTGTGAACAGCGCAAGAGCAAAAGTAATCGAACCTGCGAATTACGCGACTCGGTTCTGATATGAAGTTGTGACAACGTTTGGCATCCACTTCAAGCCATTTCATAACCTTCTTAAAATCATCTCCATGATCGAGTGTTTTCCATACTCGATACGTTACTAGGTGAGCCACTTCGTGAGCTGAGACTTCATGCACGAAGCGGCCTGGGTCTTGCTTTGCCATTGTAGGGTTGAAGCGTAACAACCAACGGCCCGGAATTGCTTGACCAGCTTGATGCCCTTTCAAATTGAGCTTTATTTGAGGAAGCTCAAATGATTGGTAAACTTTGCTTTCCAAAAGCCTTAAACACTCTGCAACGCGAGCAGTTATTTTTTTTTCGAGTTCGTGTGCAGACATTTAACTCGCCAAGTATTTATTTTCGTCGTCGATAATATCGCTGATACCAGGGGTTCGTTGTAGTAAACTCCACAGCTCTTCGACGCGCTTGAATCCGCGACCAGATAACTTAAAACCACCTAGGTAAGCTGCTCGAAAGTAGGCAGCAAAAGTCACGTCAGCCAAACTCAATTGGTTGCCACAGATGTATCTACATCCGCGTAATTGTCTTTCCAATACGGCTAATACCTTGTTTGCTGAATCCCGGTTAACCATTTCAACTAATTCTTTATCAGGTTTTTGTCCAAGAAATCTGGGTTTAACAACATTTTCGACGAAAAAAGGCCCAGCTAACTTCTGCATAAACTCTGTATCTAAAAACTCTTCCCACCAAACAATTTGTGCCTTATCTCTAAAATTACCGTGAATAAGGCTCGGAGATGAAGCATAATTCTCCAGGTAAAAGCAAATGGCCGAGGAGTCCGGCAAAATCCAACCATCCTCCTCATAAGCCGGAACTTTACCCATAGGATGAATGTTACGACGGTATTCTTCGTCGATATTAAAGGGGCTAATTTCGTTATGTTCGTATGTGATTCCTTTAATTGCTAAGACCATTCTAACTTTACGAACGTACGGCGACATTCTATGACCATGAAGTTTTGCCATTATTACTCCTGCTTACATTCCACGAACTATGATTTCCAAATTATAACTGCTAGAGTTCTCTATTGAAACTGTCCAATACTGGAATTAACTTGCATCCAAACCAACAGAATTAAGTATTATCTTGAGTGACGGCGAATTGGGGGCATGCGATGTTCTTTCGCGTAATTCTAGACAAAGTCAAGAATTCCTACCATCGGGGTATACAACATGAGTAGCTTATCAATCATATTACATTACCATGATCTTCGAACTTCTGATCATCCAGCATTAACTGATCTAGCAAACCGAGGTTGTGAAATATTGCCTTTGTTTATTTACGATGAGATTAATCTTCGTACCTTAGGAGGAGCTTCAAAATGGTGGTTACACCATGCTTTACAGCGGTTGATTGTTCAGTATCAAGATTTGGGAGGACGTCTGCAGTTGATGCAGGGGGATACTTTGGAGATAATCAAAGGTCTTGTGTCTTCAACAGAAGGCAGAGACGTTTCTTTTCATGTAAGTTATGATCCAGATCCGCTGCATCGTAAACTCGTGCAAGAGATAAAGGCCTTAGGATTTGATATCGAAGAATACAATTCGAATCAATTTTTTACGGCGGGCACAGTTTCGAATCAGCAAGGTAATGTATACAAAGTGTTCACACCTTTTTACAAGGCTTTGAAGCAAAGAACTGACGAGTGGTTAGAGGGCAGCTACAAACTTAACAGGGAATATATATTCTCTAAATTAAAGGTGACGAATTTAGCTGAACTTGAAGACTTGAGCTTGCTACCTTCAGAAGGTTGGGATTCTGAAATGTCTCGGTACTGGGAACCCGTTAAAACAGCAAAATGGTATTGGCAAAGATTTTTAGACCATATTCAGAATTATGGAAACGACCGTGATATTCCCAGCCAATTTGGCACGAGTCACCTTTCGCCTTATCTTGCATGGGGTGAGTTGAGTCCTCGCCAGTTATATGCGTCATTAGCAAAGCGAGATTTACTAGGTAAATCGGAATCTTGGATTCGTCAGCTGGTGTGGCGGGAATTCGCCGTGAATTTACTGCATCATTTTCCTCATCTAGTCGATCGTCCCTTGCGGGAGGAATTTGAACGTTTTCCCACTCGGCAACAAAAAGCAGATTTTGATCGATGGAAGAGAGGCAAAACAGGTTTTCCAATTGTAGATGCTGGTATGCGTCAATTGTGGTCAACAGGCTGGATGCATAACCGGGTGAGAATGATAACTGCGTCGTTTTTAGTAAAGCAACTACTGCTACCTTGGCAATGGGGAGCTGCATGGTTTGAAGATACTCTGGTTGATTTTGACCTCTCCAATAATTTGATGGGTTGGCAATGGAGCGCCGGCTGTGGTGCTGACGCTGCGCCATATTTCCGTATTTTCAATCCCCTCCTCCAATCGCAAAAATTCGATAAAGAAGGGGTGTATATTCGCCAGTGGATTCCAGCTCTTAAAGATGTGACATCAAAACTTGTACACGAGCCACACAAATCCGGCCTGATGGGCAGTAAGATAGACTACCCTAACCCCATGCTTGACCTTAAAGAAACACGGCAGAGAGCGTTGGACGCCTATCAGCAAATGCGTGAATTGAGTTAGGGCTACCGAAAATTACGACTGATCCAGTTTTGCGCTACCGTCTCAAATTCTTGCGAATGTGTATCAGGATAGTAACGATGCCCGACATTCTTGAACACATGCATTTCTTTCTTGCCAGAGAGAGCCTTAAAAATATTTATTTGTTCGCTGATAGGTGCACGTCGATCATTTTCGCCAGCCAATAGTAGAACGGGGAGTTTAATTTTTGATGCAAGCTTTACGGGTTCAAAATCAAATGCGTCAAAATCATTAATTAATCCGAAAAAGTAAGTTATGCACTGGGCCAAAGGAAATGAAGGGACCCCCATTAGCTTAAAACGATTGTTAACGGTTCCATAGAAGCTTTGAAATGAACTTTGTAAAATAACCGCATCCACGCCGATTTCTGGGTTGTCATGCAAGGCTTTGATTATGGCAGCCGCACCCATCGAAGTACCGTATAAAATTATTTGATTAGCTGCTAACTTAGTTTTAGCAAATTCTACACTAGCTAGAACATCGAATGACTCTTTCCATCCAATACTACTATTATCTCCTGAGCTGTCACCAGAGCCGTAAAAATCTATGAGCAAAAAGCCATAACCGTAATCAGCTAACAACTCTACGGTTTTCAACATTTGTTCTTTGCGACCACAATAGCCGTGATAAAGAATAATTAATGGTTTATTAATTTTTTTATTTGGAATATACCAACTATGAATTTTATATTTACTAGCAGAGTCGAATTCGTGTGTTTCAAATGCAAATCCTACGTCCATGGGACTTCGTTGGTTTTCTGGTCTTTGTTTCTTGAGACCGGTCATCATCACATCGATGGTATCCACTAAAGTCATCTCCGAAAATTTGGGACTTGGTTCGATATTACGGTAAAATTGTGTCATCGATTCTGCGTTATTATAACTCACATAAATTACAAATAGGATGAGACTAATAGTGAAAATAATTACGAGGTTTACAGCGCGCTTAAGTGTCATAAATTAAACTCTTTTGGTTGAATAATTCCTTCTTGAATGATCTGATAATAATGTTGATTCATTTTATGTAAAGGATGATTATTAGCTACGTATTTAATGGAGGGATCATTTTTGAGGGTAAAATAATTTGAATTAGCCAATACATCAAGAAAATCTGGCAATTCTCGCAGATGAAGGGTATCAAAGATGAATTGAAAATAAATTCTGTACTGGCCGGCTTCGTTACGTTTTGATATCAGTTTCACAGTTTGAAATTCAATAGCTTCGTATTTTTTACAGTAAAATTTCAACGTATTTCGCGCTGCTATTAGTAGCTCTGATTGCATTGGGTCCAGTTTATTATCGTGGTCTATAAAAACGGATTTATATTTAGGTAGAGAGGCTTTTCGCTTTTGCAAACGTCTTGAGTATTTGATCTTTTTTAGCGCGTGGTTGTATCTAACTTTGGGATATAGATCCTTTGTGAAACTATAATTATGACGTGGCGCATATTTTTCATTAATGATTTGTCGTCTGAGATAATTTGCGCCAAATTCAATAAATGGTGGTTTGCCTACATACCGTCTGGCAATTGGACCGTGACAAACTCTACAATCTCTTTGTGTTAGATTAGCCATCTTTACATCTGCTTGGGTTTGATGAACTAGGGTGTTTAACATGGCGAGAAGTAGCAGTAGTATCCTAAACTTCAAAGACGTATCTCCCAAACTCTACTTTCTCGGTTTTCGTAGAAGCCTAACTCAGAGAGAATATTTTGCCTATCGTTTAAGGTTTGACATCCCCAATTGTCAATGAATCTAATTGCTTTTGCCCCCATAGCACGAGCCCTTCGAATTGCTGCACGCAAAAGTACTCTGAAATATACTGTGGCATTTTCCTCTCGGACTCGATAGCATAATATCTGCCAGTTATCCTGAGTTTCATTCGGCGGAGTCATCTTGAGATAACCGCTGACTTTGTAATTGTCATATAGGATTACACCATCAAGTTGTCCTGATTTTAATGCGGTGCGTAGTGCGCTATGATCGAGTGCCTCTTTGTCAAGATTCATACAGTAACAAGTGGGTTCATTAGAATCGGACATGTTTTCCAACAATTTTCTCAGATCTTTATAAGATTCTTGACTCAGAATTTTTGTTTCACGCATTGATCATTTCGCCCTTAACAGGTTTGAGATGTTTAAGTTCATAAATAGGTTGTGTTTCAATTTCATCCAGGTCAACAGCTTCAAATTCAAATTGATTATGGGTTGCATCATAAACACTTTTATCAACCATTACATTAGTATAAATACCTACTTTACTAATGGCTTCTAGATTTTCAGCTGACTCGGGAGCATTACCGTAGATAAAAAACTCTTGTTTTTCCTCTGTGCCTACTATGGCGAAGGAAACCATTGATTGGGCAATACCAATACCATTTTTGATGCCAAATTTGTTGTGCTTTTCTCTTTCGGCGTTAAAATTCGGTAATTTTTCACAGAGTTCAGCCGCTGTTTTCAGTGCTTGATGGATATAGTTTTCATGAACCTCCTCTAAAAATACAACACTGATTGCATCACCTTCGAAACGATCGATAATTCCTCCATGTTTGTAAACGACATTCTGCCATAAGGCAAAATATGCATTAAGCATCTCCACAATTTCCTCAGCAGTATGGTTTTCGCTGATTGAGGTGAAAGATCTTATATCTGAGAAAAGCACAGCGCCATTACTTTCGACAAATTGATTTCCTTGGGACATTATCTTAAATAAATGATTGGCAGCATCGGATACAAAAGGTCGCATGGCATTGCGCTGGTTCAGTTCATCCATCATGTAGTTAAATTGTTGCAATAGTTTACGAGATTCGTCGCCAGCTTTGTTCTCAATGCGGTAGTTATAATTTTCTTCTTGTAGTCGGTCAAAACCACTTTCCAACAAACTCACAGGTTTAAGCACCTGGCGACTAAGAAAAAGTGCAGTAAGAATACCTAAAAGAAAATAAGCTGGAATAAAACGTTTGTATGACAATTCCAATTTTCTATGCTCGCTTAGTGTTCTATTTTCATCTAAAAATAAAAGGAATTCATAACCTGGCAATTTATCTGAGGTGACATATTGCATAAGGTATTTTTTTTGATTAATTGTAATATTAACTAGTTGACCACTTTTTGCTCGACCCTGATCAAATGCTCGTGCCCCTTCTATATTAGATACCTTTATCTGATTTACGATAGGCGTACTCTGTTTTTGCGCCTTAACATACCAGCGTACAGGACCTTCTGAAGAATCGGCGAAGTTCTCTGTAGACCGCATGAAAGACTTTAAATATTCTGGTCCAGGCACTCCAGCCACGAACAATTCGCGCTGTTTCGTAATACTATTGAATACCTTTTTCCAGTAG
>MDTD01060116.1_pt1 | contig 10843 bp, 8 predicted proteins | sample 811221 | NCBI WGS metagenome assembly MDTD01 (sample SAMN05326646, study PRJNA326480) | marine metagenome | isolation source: seawater | place: Pacific Ocean: South West | collected 2011
AAGCGGTAAATGCTTATTTAAAGGCTGTAGAAGTTGATCCTGAGTATTTTGATGCTAACTATAACTTAGGTGCATTATACTTTAACCAGGCAGTGCAGGGGATAAATAAGGCTAATGATATGTGGAAGCCTAGAATGACATCTAAGGAATCTGCAGCTCAAAAGAAATTAGAAAATGATTCTAAAGCTTTATTTACTACAGCTAAACCGTATTTAGAAAAAGCGTTTGAAATCAATCCTGAAGATATAGGGACAATTAGATCCTTAAAAGACATTTATGCAAGAACTGAAGAGGATGAGAAGTTCTTACAAATGAATGATCTTTTGAAAAAGGCAACACAGAAGTAATTCTTCAGTCACAACATCTTAATATTTAATACACTATAGATAGGGTATTAGATATTTCAGTATTCTATTTAACATAATCTTAATTATCGTTCAAAAGAGGTTGAAGAATTATTAGAGTATTTGAATCTGATAATGTATTTTTGTCGCGCAATTCAGGAGGTGTGACAGAGTGGTCGAATGTACCGGTCTTGAAAACCGGCGTACCGCAAGGTACCGGGGGTTCGAATCCCTCCGCCTCCGCAAAGCAAACAAACCCATCAGTTTCCTGATGGGTTTTTTACAACTTGAATTTTACCAAGCTTGCTTGAGTAAAATTTTAAGGTTTGAAAAAAGACAAGTATGCATCGCTAGATGCATATATGGGTATGATTGCTTTAAGCACTTCCAATTGAGGAATCACGAAGTAATCCCATCAGGCAAAGAATGATGGATAGTAATCCCAAATAATGCAATCGAACTTTAATCACTTATCATTTTAGCTAACTTTACGTTCATGATCTTTCGACTGCTAATATTTAGCGTTTTATCAGCAATTACTACCAATATTAGTCTTAGCCAAATTGATATTGAAATACTTCAGTTTAAAACAATAGACAAAACATCATTTATTGATGTAATTATTGACATCCCTGGTGAGTTATGCAATTATCAAAAAGCTGAACAAGATTGGCTATCAACAACTAAAATAACTGTTATCGCCGAATCTAAAGGTGATGTAAAGGCATTTAAAAAGACATCACTATTAAGCCCATTATTTAAAGATTCTTCTGAGGCAATTAATACAAACCAAATACATTTAGAAAGACTAACACTTCCACCTAGTGAATATCAAATTTCATTAAATATTGAAGCAAAAACAGAGCATTCATTTACTAGAGGCGTTAAAGTGCACCACTCTGGAGCACCTGAAGTTTCTGACATTTTATTAGTTGAGGCATTTGCTAAAAGTGAAGAATCTAAAGGAAGTAAATTTTTTAGATCAGGATTTGAAATGATACCTGTAGTAGGAAAAGAAATTCCACTTGAGGCAACTCAATTCAAATTCTACACTGAATTATATAATATCAATGAAGTTGTTGGTGAGGACTCGTTATTTCTTTTGGTGTTTGGTTTTACAGATTCAAATGGAATACTTGATCCAAATTTCACTCGATACAAAAGATTAAATGCAAAAGGAGTTACTCCTGTATTTGAAGTTCTTCCCGTCTCACCTGCTACTCCACCTTCAACTAATGGTAGTATTTTAGTTCAAGCTAGAACACGAGATGGAAATTTGATTGCTGAAAAATATGTACCTATTAGTAGAAACATAATTAGTGGTTATAATAATGAAGTAAGTTTTGCAAGAGAAATAACTGATCGATTTGAATTATATAGACATCTAGAGGACCACCTCCCTCTAGCCTCTCCATCACAGCAACACACTATAGGCAGAACATTAAAAGAAGTTCACGATATAACAGTGTTGCAAGGGTTTTTAGAACAGTTTTGGATTAAGCGCAACCCTCTTGATCCTGAAAAAGCTTGGAGAGAATATTGTGGAGAAATTGCTTTAGTTGATACAACATTTGGAGGATGTCGTTCTGGTCATGGTGCTGATACAGATATGGGATACGTTTATCTTAAATATGGTAAGCCAAACACTGTTGTTAAGAGACATCACGATACGGACTACTATCCATATGAAATTTGGCATTACCACCACACAAACGGTTTTACTAATAGAAGATTCCTATTTTTTGCGCCGCATGTTGTAACAGAGTGTATGGAGATTTTACAATCTGACATGCCAGGTGAAATACAGAATGAGGATTGGATACAAATGCTGAGATCTAGAGAAAACAGAACTCAGGTAATAAACTCACAATTGAATAGGATGAATCCACGTGACACTTATTCAAGAGAGGAGCCAGAAGATCTTTATTACAACCCAAGATGACTACATGTGTAGCCATATTAAATTGGAATGGGATAGAGCATTTAAAAACCTATCTCCCATCAGTGGTTAAATACTCAACTAATGAAAGTGTTGAGATATTACTAATTGATAATGGTTCTACGGATTTAAGTTGTGATTGGGTTGCATCTAATTACCCTGGTGTAAAGATAAAAAAGTTAGATAGTAATTACGGCTTTGCAGGCGGGTACAATAGAGGCTTATCCGATATAAAGTCTGATAGAATTGTACTATTAAATTCAGATGTTGAAGTGACGAAAGGCTGGATCGACAAAGTGAATTCCACAATGAATGATTTGGGATTGTCAGCTTGTGCTCCACGAATTTTAGACCACTCCTCTCCTACTATTTTTGAATATGCTGGAGCTTCAGGTGGATACATAGACAAGGATGGGTTCATGTTTTGTGCTGGTCGACTGTTTGATTCATTTGAGTCTGCTGAAGGCAACTATACTGATGACAAAGAAGTGTTTTGGGCTTCAGGAGCTGCCTTATTCATAGACACTATAGCATGGCAAGAAATAGGTGGTTTAGATTCTGATTTTTTTGCTCATATGGAAGAAATAGATCTTTGTTGGAGACTGAAGAATAGAGGCAAAAAAATAGGAGTTAGTGGAGGAGTTGATGTGTTTCATTTAGGTGGAGGAACACTTTCTAAATCTAGTAGTCAAAAAGTTTTTCTCAATTTCAGAAACAACCTTCTATTATTACTAAAAAATGAAAGAGGATTTGCTCCTGCATTTATATTTAAAAGGTTGATTTTAGATGGAATAGCTGCGACTCGTTTTCTTCTAAAATTTGAGATTTCATACTCCTTCTCGATTTTCAAAGCCCATATGGCTTTTTACTCAATGATACTTTCAACTCTAAGAAAAAGGAGAATTGAACTTGAAGCTCAAAATACTCATAACCCAAACCAAGTTGGCAGGTACAAAAAAAGTATAATTATAGATTATTTTTTCAAGGGTAAAACAAAGTTTTCAGACCTAGACAACACAACATTCGTCTAGTATAAATTCATAGTCCACGACTGTGAATTCATTGACAATACTACTTCTTTTTAAAACCAAATTTGTGGAGTGAATTCATACTCTCCTCTTCTACCCTACACCATTTCATCTTCATTCTGTCTAAAATTGATGGGTTAGCTTTTGAAGTGCCAAATGGCTTCTTAACTATTGGAATAATGCCTGCTGTGGTTTGGGTATTTCATAGAATTATTCCGAAACCATTTGTAAGACTAGTTTCTTCATCCACACTTATTCTATTCACTGGTCAAGTATTAGCTAGGCTTCTTTAAATTCGCTTTATGGATAGAATTCATTTAGTTGAATGCCCCAGGGATGCTATGCAGGGTTGGCCTCATGAAATAAGTACGGAGGATAAAATCGGGTATTACAAAACACTATACAATGTAGGTTTTGACACTCTTGACATGGGTTCTTTTGTTTCTCCAAAAGCTATTCCCTCTATGGCAAACACAACCGAAGTAATTGAAGAATTAACTAATGAAGGGATTTTACCGCATTCAACAACTAGAACATTAGTAATTGTTGCTAATGAACGTGGTGCTGAGGATGCAAGTAATTTTGATGTCATTGATGATTTGGGATTCCCATTGTCACTATCAGAAACGTTTCAACATAGAAACACCAATTCAAGTATAGATCAAGGTTTCAAAAGGCTTGAGTCAATCCAAAACATATGTGTTAACTCAAGAAAAAGACTAGTTGTGTACCTGAGTATGGGATTTGGAAATCCTTATGGTGATTTATGGCATCCAGACATGTTAGTTGAATTCTCCCAAAGGCTTAATAGTCAATTGGGAGTGAATGTCATCGCATTGAGTGATACTGTTGGAACTGCAAGTGAATCTGATATAAAATCAGCTTTTGAAAGTGTAAATGCTGATATTTCTGGAGTTGAATTTGGAGCTCACCTTCACTTAAAACTTACTGACGGATTGGGAAAAATCAGTGCTGCTATTGATGGTGGTTGTAGACGATTTGATGGTGCAATACGAGGTGTTGGCGGTTGTCCTATGGCACAGGACAGTTTGGTTGGAAATGCGCCTACAGAAAGGATGGTCGAATTATTTGCTAAAAAAGATCTTTGGTCACCAAGTAATGATCACTTTTGGTCTCAAGCACAATCTCATGCCACTGAGATATTTGCTGGAAATTAACCAAGCGTTACATAGGCAATAAATAAACCTATCACAACTGCCCCTAATTTTTTCAGGTTAAATCTGTGGCCTTCTCCTGTTTCAAATAAAACTGTTGTTGCTACATGTAGTAGAATTCCTATTACTAGGCCGTGAACAGCTGCCATAAATGCACCTACTCCACCAGGAATTTCTATTGAAGAAGAGACAATAGTCTCATAAATCCACATCCCAGTTAGAGGCATAAGGCCAAACATTGCCAACATTCCCCATCTTGTAATTGCATTTGTGCCAGTAGACTTCATCAAGCCCATAAGAACTAATGCAACCGGAGTTTTGTGTAATGCTAAACCTATAAATAACGGTGATCCTATAGCCATCGTTGGTTTTACATTAACATGAATGTGGCCCATTGTATGTACGTGACTTGCTAAGTCAGCACCCTCTGCAAGTGGCATAGACTCCAGTAAAGCATGAATACATAAGCTTATAATTGCTGCCCAAGGAAGAACTTTTCCATGATCGTGGTCTTTACAATGTCCATCTAGATGCACGTGACCGTGCTCAAGTCCCATAGAAATGTATTCGAGTAGGATTTGGACTAAAAAACCAATAAGAATAAATACACCAGCAATATTAAAAGACGAACCATATGAATAAGCCTCTGGAACTAGGTGAAGAAATAGCAGTCCCATTATATAAGAACCACCAAATGCAAGAATTAGATTTAAATTCTTAATAGCCTTGTTGCCAAGAGTCTCTATAGTTGCACCTCCTAAAAGTGCAATTGCAAAAAGAGCTAGACCAGTTAAAAGCATTTATTTCTTTTCAGCTATTAGTATCATTCTTGGCGAATCCTCATGATAATCGTTCAATGAATAGTCACCATATATATGTTTCACATGCAAACCTACGGAAGTAAGTAGCTTCGAAAGCTCTTGGGGAGACCAAGCTTTAACGAGTTCAGTGTGGGTTTGGGATTTTGGGTCGTTGTATGAAATGGTTTTGGCAAAGAAACCGTCTTTAAAATTTCTAGTTATTTCAAAGTGAGTATTTCCTTTAATAATAGTTTCATGAACGACTAACCTCTTTTTAGAATAAGGAGCGTTGATGTAATCCAAAACTAACATACCTCCCGCCTTTAATGAATACGCAAACCCCTCTACAACATCAATGTGTTCTGATTCATTAGGAAAATAACCAAAACTGGTGAATAGATTTGTTACAATATCGTATTGATTCTTAAATCCTTTTTGGTCTTTAAGTTTTCTCAGATCTAAAACACTAAATTTTGAGTCAAGATTCTGCTCATATGCAGTTTTAATAGCTAGGTTAATGCTATTGGGGCTTAAATCAAATCCATGTGCCTGAAAACCCATTTTAGACCAAACATGAACATGTCTGCCTGCTCCACAACCAGCATCTAAGATTTTACATGGGTTAATAGAAAGGGTTTGGACTAATTGGCCCACAAACGTAAGAGCTTCATTTGTGTCTCTATGTCCATAAAGAGTGTGATACTCGTCTGTATCAAACCAAACCTCAAACCACTCCTTAGTTTCTTTCATAACACCCTATGTCTGGAGTAAAAGTAGACCTACTAACACCATCTAAATCCAAACTTACTTCTGCAGCAGAAAATGGTGGTATTGAGCTAATCCCCTCCCATATTGAGCTACTATTATCTAAATGGAAATCTCTAGAAGATGTACTGGCGAAAGGAGGTTCTTCATCTGTAGTGCAATTATCTGACAGAATACTCATTGGGAATTCATCGTATTGAACATCTACACCACATGAATTAAATAATGGTGAAGAATAAACACTTGGATCTAAAATGTTAGAAACAAGCTCATCGTGATCATCCAGAGTAGCATTATTACCCCAAACAATGCAATTTCTAAACTCAGTATTGGATGTAAATGGCCTGTGTTGAATTACACCCCCTGCACTTTCATACCAATCGTTTACATAAACTGAAGGGCCTTGTCTTACTGTACCAGAAGTCACCCAATAATTGGCAAATGTGCTTAAATGCATTACAATTTCTCCTCCTATCGAAAATGAAGCACATGCTTCCCCACAATCATAAACCAAGTTGTTTACTCCTTGAATATACCCACCTTGAGAAACCAATCCTATTGCACTCATATTTGAAATCTCAGTATTTGTCATTTTAAGAGCATAATCAGCTCCAGATGCTAAACTATCAACCCACAATCCGACAGTTCCATTTTTAAATACAGCGTGATTGATGTTACAATTCATAGCCCTATCAAACCAAATACCCCCTCTATTTGCTGTGAAATAAACTAATTCACCCTCGTGTTCAAATTCTAAAGGAAACTCTAAACCCCACTGACCTGGTTCATCAGGAAAAACTCCATCCATTCTATCACCCTGGAATACAACCTTGTTTTCTAAAGTTCCTTCTATATCTAGTGTTCCGCCTTGAACCCAAATTCCACTACCACCATGCACATAGACTTCTGCCCCTTGTTCTATTGTCAACGAATTTCCTGGAATTATTCGCAACTGGCCGTACACTACGTGAGGCAGATCGTTAGACCAAACTTCGTTTGGCTCTAGTATGTTATCTACTTCATTGTAGTAATTAAACCAATTCCCTTGTTGATGGTGAAAGTGAGCGTTTCTAGCATAAGCAGCAAGACTTACCTTTTGTTCTACAGTATTGGTTAGAAACCTAATAGAATCCTCTACTATAAACGAAGAGGTATTGTTTGTTGGATCAACTGTTACTTCAACAAAAACAAAAATGCTGTCTCCTCCGAAGATTGTAACATCTTCAAGGTAGGTTAATGGATCACCATCATCATTTAACCCAATGCCATTTACATTAATACGATATTGGCTACTTGTTCCACCCTCAAGCTCTATTTCATCAATAAGAAGTGCATTGCTGTTTGGGTTTCTAACAACCAATGGAAATGTAATTGATCCTATAGTAGTAAATACAGAATCGAATAAAATTGTATCACTTGAAAATTCTAATAAATCTGAGGGATCGCTTGTGTAATTGATTTTTGTACAGCTATTGAACACTGAAGCCAAACAACCACATAAAACCACAAATAACATCCATTTCCTCATGACATTTCTCATTATGCAAATATGACCATCTTTGTCCCATGAAACAGTATCATCAAGACTTCCTTTCTCACTTGAATAAAGTTGATCCAAAATTACTCAATGTTGTAATGTCTAATGGAGAGATTTTATTGCCCGATACTGACACTCCATTCAGACATTTGGTTAGGATTATTGCTGGGCAACAGTTGAGCGTTAAGGCTGCTGCTACAATTTATGGGCGGCTTGAGCACAGGCTTGGGTCTAGGTATAAGCCGGAGGATGTATTGAATTGTGCTGACGAGGAGTTGAGGTCTATGGGACTTAGTAGGTCTAAAACAGTGTATGTAAAGTCTGTTGCTGAAGCTGCTGGACCTAATTGCGATAACTTTGCGATGTTTCACGAGCAGTCGGATGAGGAAGTGATTAAGGTGTTGACTGATATTAAGGGGATTGGTGTTTGGAGTGCCCAAATGTTCTTAATGTTTCAGCTACAGAGGCCAGATGTATTTGCACCCGGGGATTTAGGATTAAAGAAGGCTATGAGCGTACTTTATGGCTATTCAATGGAAGAGCCTGAGAAGTTTTGGGCTGAACGTGCGAAAGTATGGAGTCCTTTTAGAACTCTAGCAAGTCTTCACCTGTGGAAGATGTTGGACAATAAGTAGGTATATTAGCCTAAATATCCTTTAAGGATACGGCTTCTGCTAGTATGCTTAAGACGACGAATCGCTTTTTCCTTAATCTGTCTAACTCTTTCACGAGTTAAGTCAAAACGTTCACCAATTTCTTCCAAAGTCATTGGATGCTCACCATTTAAGCCAAAGTATAGACGAATAACGTCAGCTTCACGTGGAGTCAGAGTCTTTAAAGATCTCTCGATTTCTCTACGGAGACTCTCTGTCATCAACTGATCGTCTGGCGCTGGGCTATCACCCGTGCGTAAAACGTCATACATTGTAGAAGAACTCTCGTCACCCTGCTTTAGTGGTGCGTCCATACTTACATGACGCCCAGCGTTCTTCAAGCTTTGCTTAACCTCGTCGATGGTCATATCTAAAGATTCTGCAAGCTCAACAGCTGTTGGTGTACGCTCGAATTCTTGCTCCAGTTTCGCGAAAGCTTTGTTGATCTTGTTGATTGAACCGATTTTGTTTAGAGGCAAACGAACAATACGGCTCTGTTCAGCAAGAGCTTGAAGAATACTTTGGCGAATCCACCAAACAGCATAAGAAATGAATTTGAAACCACGAGTTTCGTCAAATCTTTGTGCAGCTTTAATAAGACCAAGATTACCTTCATTGATCAAGTCAGGAAGACTTAGGCCTTGGTTTTGGTATTGCTTAGATACAGATACAACGAAACGAAGATTAGCCTTAGTTAGCTTCTCTAAAGCAGCTTTATCTCCTGCCTTAATTTTACGTGCTAATTCTACTTCTTCTTCAGCGGTAATAAGATCTACACGGCCAATCTCTTGTAAGTATTTATCAAGAGAAGCTGTTTCTCTGTTAGTTACCTGTTTCGTTATTTTAAGCTGCCTCATGCTTATTTAGTTAATTCGAGTATTAAACGGAGTGTTAATGGTTTTTAGTCTAAAATTAAGAGTTAGATTCTTCTCTTCTTTCTCTTCTTTCATTCCTTCTACCACCACGATCGCCCCTATCTCTTCTGTCACGTCTGTCACCACGATCGCCTCTTCTAGGACGTTCAGATGGTTCAACATAACCCTCTGGCTTTTCTAAAAGAACTTTACGGCTAAGTTTGATCTTACCAGTTTTGGCATCTCTACCAACAACTTTGAACTTAACTAACTCTCCTTCTTTAAGAACTTCTTCAACATTCTCAACTCTTCTCCATTCTAATTCACTAACGTGAAGAAGACCATCAATGCCTGGAAGTACTTCAACAAATGCGCCATATGGCATAATTGTCTTAACCTTTCCTTCGTACTCCTCTCCTATTTCAACAGTTGGAGGGAAAGCAATTGCTTTAACTCTCTTAACTGCTTCTTCAATTGCTGCTTTATCAGAAGCTGCAACTTCAACAACACCCTCTCCATCAACGTCCTCAATACTGATGTTAGTTTCTGTTTCAGCCTGTAGTTCTTGGATAATCTTACCACCTGGGCCAATGATAGCACCGATTGTATCGCCAGGAACTTTGAAAGTCACAATTCTTGGAGCGTGTGACTTAAAGTCATCTCTAGGCTCAGATATAACCTTCATCATTTCTTCGCGAATATGATGGCGTCCATCACATGCTTGTTCAAGAGCTTCACGTAGTACATCCATGCTAATACCTTGGATCTTCATATCCATTTGGCATGCAGTAATACCCTTTGCAGTTCCTGTCACTTTAAAGTCCATATCTCCTAAGTGGTCCTCATCTCCTAAAATGTCACTAAGTACAGCATACTTTCCAGATTCTTTATCAGTGATAAGTCCCATTGCAATACCTGACACTGGGGCAGAAATTTTAATACCTCCGTCCATAAGTGCTAGAGTTCCAGCACAAACTGTTGCCATTGAAGATGAACCGTTTGATTCAAGAATTTCAGAAACAAGTCTGATAGTGTATGGACACTCTTCAACTGGTGGAAGTACACGCTTAAGAGCTCTAAGTGCTAAGTTTCCGTGCCCTACTTCTCTTCTACTTGTTCCTCTTAATGGTCTTTCCTCACCAGTTGAGAAAGGTGGGAAATTATAGTGAAGTAAGAATTTTTCTGTAGTTTTTTCAAGGGCACCATCTATTAACTGCTCGTCTTGCTTAGTTCCAAGAGTTAGTGTAGTTAATGACTGAGTCTCTCCTCTAGTGAAAATTGAAGAACCGTGACAACCTGGTAGGTAGTCAACTTCTCCCCAAATAGGTCTAATATCTGTTGTAGCTCTTCCGTCTAAACGAACTCCATCGTTCAACACTAAATCTCTAACTGCTTTCTTTTGTACATCGTGGATGTAGCCCTTAAGCATGAATGCTTTTTCTGATTTTTCCTCTTCAGAAAGAGAGTCAACAAATTCAGTTGAAATTGCTTTAAATGCCTCTTTACGCTCTGATTTTGAAGCTCCCTTTTGAGCTGCTTCAAACATTTTAGGGTAAAGTGAATCAACCCTAGACTTTAAGTCTTCACAGTGTTCTTCGTGACAGTACTCACGCTCTATGCCAAACGTTCCAACCTTTTTTGCAAGTTCAATTTGGGCTTCACACTGAATTTTAATCGCCTCACCTGCTGCTATGATTGCGTCAACCATCTCAGCTTCACTTACTTCTGACATTTCAAATTCTTTAAAA
>MDTD01063762.1_pt1 | contig 10842 bp, 9 predicted proteins | sample 811221 | NCBI WGS metagenome assembly MDTD01 (sample SAMN05326646, study PRJNA326480) | marine metagenome | isolation source: seawater | place: Pacific Ocean: South West | collected 2011
CAGATCGAGCTGTTCCTGCCGTGGTGCTGATCTCCAGTGGCCTCGGCATCGACCGTGACGATCTCAGCGATGGACATCGATATCAAGCGGTATGGGCAGATGCTCTGGCCCGTCGAGGCATCGCATCGCTTCGATTTGACGATCGCGGTGTGGGTGAATCAGGCATGTCGGCGGGCAGTCGACCAGGTGGTCTGGGAATCAAGGACAAGGTCATGGACGTCCGCTACCTGTTGGAATGGCTTGGTGAGCAGGAGGGCGTGGATCCATCACAAAGAGGTCTCGTCGGCTGGGATCAGGGTGGCATAGCCGCCATGATGGTCGCCTCGGGAATGCCCAGAGACGTGGCCTACGTCGTTCTACTGGCCACACCCGGATTGCCCGAGAGGGATATGGCCAAGCATCGAATGAGGCAAATGCTCGAAGGGCTTCCTTTCGATTCGGATCGTATTCAGGAACTTGCCAAGAGGCATGGGATACTTATCGATGTCGCAAGCGATTCCGAGGCGAGCGATGCCGAGATCAGGGAAGTCATAGGCCGATATCTGACAGCTCGATCTATGCTGGCCACGGGTCAGGCCGCACAGATAAGCGACAATGAGATCGAATCAGCGTTCATGTCATTCGGCTCCACTCCCTACAGGACACTGCTCAGGTTGGATCCGAGGATGATTCTTCCTCGGCTTCGTTGTCCAGTACTGGCGGTCACCGGCAGCTTCGATCTCGTTACGCCGCCCGCCGTCTCACTCCCGAACATCGAGTGGGCGGTACAGCGAACCGGTGGAGAGGCGACATTGATCGAATTGTCCGGATTGAATCATCGTCTGCAGCCTTCCGATGCTGAAAACACAAGATCATCGGAACGGATACGGGCAACAGTCGATCCCAGCGCCTTGATCGCGGTCGCCGACTGGATCTTCGAGATCGTTGGTCCGGCGGTTAAGGCGAAGACCGAGGTGTTGCCATGAGCCATGGTCTGGCAAGAAAGAAGCCCGAGGATATTCGCGGCTGGGGATTCGAGATGAGCGAGATCGTTCATGGGGAATCGCACGAGGTAGATCCTCGCGTTCTGTTCAAGCATCCTGAACGCCCATTCGAACTGGAGCTCGGCAGCGGCAAGGGCACCTTTCTTGTGCAGGAGGGGGTTCGACGCCCGGAGGCAAATTTCATCGGAATCGAATGGGCGAAACCGTTCTTCCGATACGCGGCGGATCGCATGCGACGTCACCAGTTGGACAATGCCAGAATGGTTCATGGTGACGGAAGCGAGTTCGTCACCTACTGGTGCGCCGATTCACTGGTTGCGACACTTCATCTCTACTTTCTGGATCCCTGGCCAAAGGCTCGTCATCACAAGCGGCGTGTCGTTCAGACTAAGACCATGCAGCATTTTCATAGGATCCTGCTTCCGGGCGGTCTGATCCATCTGGTGACCGATCACGATGATCTGTGGAGTTGGTATCAGGAGCATGTCGAGGAATCCTCGGATCTATTCGACGTCCGTCCCTTCGAACCCCCGGAATCGGCTGGCGAGAACGAGGTCGTCGGAACGAACTTCGAACGAAAATATCGGATCGAAGGACGTTCCTTCCATGCGATGACTCTGGTGAAGAAGTGAATCATGCATCGTCAAGGAAGTGATCCAGACAACATCCAGCCTCAGGACATCCTGTGCGATTTCTGCGAGCGTCCTACCTGGGAGATGGATATCCCATCTATTGAAGGGCATCATGGGAGTGTGCTGTGCGCCGAGTGTCTTGAAGTCGCCTGGGACTCGCTTGTTGTCGAGAAACAAGAGATTCCATCGGATCCCGAATGGACCTGTTCGATGTGTCTCGAATCAAATGACGGTCCGTGGTGGCAGTCGTCCATCCGCGAGGCGCGTGTCTGCAGACGCTGCGTGAAGCAGTCTGCAGGGGTTCTGCACAAGAGCAAGGACTGGGATTGGAAAAAGCCGGGTCGTGAAGCCTGATCAGTCGGAGGATTTTCCCATCAATGATTGGGGAGCCTGCTTCTGGAATTTCGGATTCAGCGACAGGAAGAAGGTTGCGCCCGCTCCATCCGCAGACTCCAGCCAGATTTCACCCTGGAGCATGTCGACCAGTTCCCGGCATATGGCCAGTCCCAGTCCCGTACCCATGTGAGTTCGGGTATGGCTGGCATCGATCTGTCGAAACTTCTCGAAGATGACATCATGCATGTCGACAGGTATTCCCGGGCCCTGATCTGAAACCGCAATGACTATCTTGCCATGCTGATCTCCACGCACAGTGGGTCTGCTTTCGATTCGAATGCCGACGGTCGAATCTGATGGACTGAACTTCACGGCATTGGAAAGCAGGTTGTAGATGATCTGCTGGACCTTTCCGGGGTCGGTCTCGATCAGCGGCAGGTCCTTTGGAATCGAGGTGGCGAGCGTGATGTTCTTTGATTCGGCCTGTGGAGCCATTGCTCTGGTCAGCAGTTCGATGAGATCGCCGATGCTGGTCGGCTCCAGATTCACTTCCATCCGACCAGCTTCGATCTTGGCCATGTCGAGCAGTTCATTGATCATGTCCAGAAGTGATCGGCCGCTGTTGAGGATGTTTGAGAGATATCTGGTGCGTCTGGAATCGGGTTCTTCTTCCTCGACAGCCTTGTCATGCAGCAGTTCAGTAAAACCGATGATCGAATTCAAGGGCGTCCGCAGCTCGTGACTGATGTTCGCAAGAAACTCGGTCTTGAATCGGGTGGATTCCCACAGTCCGATGTTCGCCTCCGCCAGTTCTGCCACTTTCAGGTCGAGATTCTCATTCATTCTCTGAAGACGATCCTGGGATTCCATGAGTTCATCCAGCATTTCGTCAAGACCTTGTGAAAGCGATTGCAGTTCATCACCTGTAGTGAGGTTCGATCGAGCTTCCACCTCGCCCTGAGTCACTTTTCCGATGACGGAATCCAGTCGATCAACAGGTTTGAGGATGAGTTTTGAGAGAACCCATCTGATGAAAATCATGCAGATTATGAAGGCGACCAGTCCAGCTATCAGGATCCGGATCTGTGAGTTCCAGAGTTGGGTCTGTCCGAAGCTGGTGCTTCTCTGGACGATGATCAGACCGGCAGGCGTGTTTTCTCGCTTTGAACCGGACGCTCCATCATTCAACGAATGTTCTGGAACCGACATCGAGAGCGGTTGCGCATAGAGGAAGATCGCGCCGGGACCCATATCGTCATCTCTGGTCTCCGCGAAATACGGCTGTGGCTTCGGGCCAGCAAAGGCATCCTGGAATTTCTGGGCGTACTTTCGCTCTATGGTGTCCGGGTCGTCGCCAGCAAGACTTCGCTTGATGGCGTCCCAGGGTAGATAGCCCGCGATGACATCGGCTTCCCTTGAATTCGCAGTTCGTTTCGAGTCATCAAGATCCCGAAGATTGATGCTCCAGCTCACTCTTTCCAGTGAGTCGTCTTCCAGAGCATCGGCAACCTGTTGAGCGACTTCCAACTGATATTCGCTGACCAGATTGGAGGTCTGGATCCATGGAACAGCGAGTGCCAGAATGAGTATTAGGCTCACCGCACAGCCGAAGAGGAGGAGGCATTTATTGGCCAGGCTAAAGCCTCTGCCCAGAGGAACTGTCATGTCAGGAGTATAGTTCTCAGGATGAGTTAGACGGAGGTGTGCGAATGGCTGCTGGGATCCTGTCGTCGGCATCGGGTACGAGCCGCCGTATTCTGGCGGCATCCAGCTTGGTCGGGATGGCTTCCAACTCCATGGATTCCATGAATATCCGGAGAACCGCCTTGGCGACATCCGCCGGGCGGTCTGCTCCGGCAGGGGACCAGAGGTTGTAATCGGCCCAGCTCAGACGAAAACTCACAGCCCGTGAATAATCTTCATCGCGATCAAGGACTGCATGAAAGGTCCATCCCTCATCTGTCTCGACCTCATCCGAGAGATTGATGGGGTCGTTATGGCTCCATGGAGAGTTCATGCGGATCAGACTACCCGGTGAGGCCGGCTGAAGCCTAAAATGGTCTGGAACATTCGGTGATTCTCAGTGAACTTTTTGCTTGAAACACTTCGGCTCGGGTTGAACAACCTGCGATTGCACATGCTTCGTTCAACCCTTACCAGTCTCGGGATCATTCTCGGCGTGGCTGCCGTGATCCTGATGGTCGCCATTGGCGAGGGTAACAAGAACGCCGCGATCCGAGACATCCAGGCGTTGGGGGCCAAGAACATAATCATCCGTTCCCAGAGACCTCCCGAGTCGAGCAGTTCGACGGAACAACGATCGCTTACGATCAAGTACGGCTTGACCGATGTTGATCTGGCCAGAATCGAGTCTTTCATGACCGGTGTGGAGAAGATTGTTCCGGTAAAGACAGTGGGTTCGGAAGTCTCGTTCGATTCAAGGCGGACCACAAGCCAGACGTTTGGGACGACTCCCGAACTTCAGGAGACGCTGAATCTCAAGCTGCAGCATGGTGGCCGCTATCTCGCATCCGAGGATCTCGAGAATCGCAGTCGCGTCGCGGTCATTGGAAACGGGATCTCGCAGCAGTTCTTTCCACTCCAAGATCCGATCGGCAAGAAGATCAGGATTGATGATCAGGTATTCGCGGTCATCGGGGTGCTCGAGGAGGTGGGGGTCTCCGGCGGAGCCGGCGCAGCATTGATCGGGCGTGATCTAAATCTCGACATCCATATTCCTCTTTCCACGGCCAAGATGGAATTCGGAGACGTCTATTCCCGAAGAACAACAGGATCATTTGCAAGGGAAGAGGTGCGTCTGGCAGAGATCTACATCACTGCACAGGATGCCGGCGATGTCATCGCCGAGGCCGACAGGGTTCGACGGCTGATGGAGATCGGCCATTCGGAGGATAAGGATGTCACCATCATCGTTCCCTGGGAACTTCTTGAGAACGTGAAGAAGACCACCTTTGCCATGAATATCCTCCTGACGGCGATCGCGGCCATCAGCCTGCTCGTCGGCGGCATCGGCATCATGAACATCATGCTTGCTTCAGTCATCGAACGCACTCGTGAAATTGGCATTCGTAGAGCTATGGGTGCTACGCGAAGACACATCGTCTCCCAGTTCCTTGTGGAGACTGGAACGTTGTCGGCTGTGGGCGGAATCATCGGAATTCTGCTTGGTGTCACTCTGTCGATTACCGTTTCCAAGGTGCTTCCATGGATTCTGAGCCTTGGATCCATCCAGCGTCTCATTGATGTCAATATCAGCTTCGAGGCACAGATCACCGGCTGGTCGATCATCGTCTCCTTTCTCGTGGCTTCCACTACCGGTGTCGTGTTCGGAATCTATCCAGCCGTCATCGCCAGCCGTCAGGATCCCATTCAGGCACTCAGACACGAATGAGATTCCGGTATCAGTCGAGGAGATATCAAGTGCGAAACTACGGACCACATGCAGTCATGTCGTTGTTGATGCTTGTTCTGTCCTCCCAGACGGTTCATGCACAGAACATCAACGACAGATGGAATCAAATTCAGGAACGCTGGCATGCCGAGCAGAACCACCATGACCGTGATGCCCGAATGCTCAGCACTCTCATCTACGCGGACTTGGATGTCTCTCTGCAGGAGGTTCCTGTTAAGGAGGCGTTGAACTGGCTGGAAAGACAGGTCGGGACAAGATTCCAGGTCAGTTACATGGACGGAACCGCATCCGATGGAATCGTCCCGGATACCAAGATCACGCTCGAGCTTGAGGACACTCCGGCCCTGAACGTGCTCGAGAGGATTCTCGAGCAATGCTCGGCCGCCCAGAAGGCGCCATGCCTTTGGCAACTTCGATGGGGACTCGTATACGTCGGAACACTCGATGCGATGGGGGAGGCCCGCCTACAGATGATTCGGATCTACCCCTTGGCGGATCTGGTGACGAGCATTCCTGATTTCGACAATCCTCCCGATCTGAACCTGGGAGGTGGTTCCGGCGGCGGCAATGGGGGAGGCAATGGAGGCGGCTCCGGTGGTGGAGGTGGGGGTGGCGGTTCGGACAGACCATCCGACTATGAATGGAATGACGAACGCAAGGAGGAGCTCATCCTTCTTATCCAGACCATGGTTGAACCTTCCGCATGGAAGAGCAATGGCGGCGATGCGGCAACGATGATGTTTCAGGATTCGAATCTCGTGATCCGGGCTCCGGGCTACATACACCGCCAGATCGATGGTTTTCCATATGCGATACCCACACCGGAAAACAGGCCGATCCGTTCGATTCGAATCGCGGGCAGGCATCTGACGGTGGAGAAATCCATCACCGAGCGGGTGAAGGATGATGTCATCGGGAAGCCGACCTCACCTTGATCAGGGGTCGGTGTTTGAGATGGGCTCCGAGAGCACCATCAATCCCATGGCCTGGGTGACTGGGTCCAGTTCAGCATCCCAGCAGGATTCGCGTATTGCGCCGATCACCCGATCAGGCTGTCGCCATGTCCCGGCGACATCCTCTCGACAGCTCAACTGCATCATGTAGCGAAGAAAACGAAGGTGGGCCGCCAGAACATCCGCCTGATCCGAGTCCAAGTACCCCGGATCACTGATCGTCTCGGCGATGAACAGTGCGGGCCTGAAGGATCTGGATGTAACACCTCTTGGCCCAGGTTCAAGAATGTAACCACCGGCATTCAGGGTTTTGTTGTCGAATGACGGGGGAGCCTGGAGATTCATAGTCTGCCTGCGGATGAATTGAAGCGCATTGAGATCGGGATTGGATGAAGGTGATTCCAGTCTTGTCCGGTTGTCACGTTCGATCCAGCCCAGCCATGGGAGAAGGGTCACCTGTTGCTGAACCGGCATGGTGTCGCGTGCCTTTCTGGACATTTCAACAGCCAGATCCATGTCGTCTTCAGACGGACTCTTCATCAATGCCGCGCAGACGAACACTACGCTCGAGGCCTGCTTTCTGATGACCAGATCACCCGATTCGCGAAGCTTCAGGACATGATTCCTGATGATGTCTATTTGCCGGCCTCCATCATCGAGATTCAATTCCCGGGCTGCGAGATAGGTAGCGGAAGCTTCCAGAGGATCGCCGGAACCAACCATATCGGGTTCTGACAGCGATCCTTCGATAAGTTCGGCAGCGGCGGTTCTTGCCGCATTTGCTAGTTCAGGATCCACAGCCGGATTCCTTGAATATCTGGCGAGCGAGAGTGCGACGATCGCTCTTTCACGTTCAGTCGGCGGCTGGGTCTTGAAGGAGGCCGCCAGAGGTGTGTAGCTTCCGACAAGTCGAGTGCCATCGGCCGACGTGAATATCCTGCCGAGCAGGTGCTTCGCCAACGCATCCCGCGATTGGGCAATCCGTTCAGGTGTCACTTCGGACTGGATGACGGGGATGTCTCCGCATGTGAGCATGCGAGGCATGTCGCCAGATTCTGTTTGGGCGAGATTCACCGTCTCGAATCGATACAGACTGACTTCGCCGGTGTTTCTCAGATTCTCGATCTGCCTCGGTGACAATTCACTTGTGAGCGCAAGTGCCAGTATTCGTTGTGGTCCAGCCGCTGCATTTGACATGCGGAGTTGAGATGGAAATTCAAACCACCAGCGATCGCCATACCTCATCGCGATCCCATGAACACCAGGTTGAATACGTTCAGCGGCAACTTCTATGCTCCGCCCAAGCAACGCCTGCAGTGGTCCGGCGATCTCCATCTCCATGACGAGATTCCTGCCGGCATCCGTACGCACGGATTCCGGCAGGGCGGTGATCGTCTGGTCCTTGAGTGCTGCCCGCACGGCCAGTCTCGTCGCATCCTGAATCAACGGTGCATCGGAGGGGTCCGTGTCGTCCGAATGGGAAAGTCCCACCCCGACTGTCCGGCCTCGATGTCGGAGGATTATGCACGCGGCCGAGGCGTTTGGAACCAGTGAAGTACGGACTGTTTTCTCGGGGACAGCGAGGTCGTCGACCCAGCTTCGGGCTTCAAGCCAGGCGCCGACGCAGTCTTCAAGATCCAGTTCGGCCTTCGCGGTGGATGGCATGATGCCCAGAAGCATCATGGAGATCAGCACCATGTTGATCTTGAGCAACAGCCGTCCCAGACCGAATGGGTTCATTTGGCGAAAACCCGCATCAGCGTGCTGTAAACGGCATCTTTTGGTTCCCATCAATTCAGGCATGTGCATTGGTGCATCCTAACGGTAACAACGGACGTCGGCTCGATACTGGCGTCCCAAGCACGAGAGATGGGATAGGAAATGTTCTTTGCAGAACTCGTTCAACTCAACAGCAATCGAAAACGGTTGTTGCTCCTCTCCGCGTTGGTCTTTCTGGCCATGTGCTAGAGAGTTCTCATAAGGCATGAGAAACGCCCGGTGCACGTCATGCACCGGGCGTCAATATGGTCAGGGCCAGAGTGTGGATCAAAGCGTGATCTTGTCTGTTCCAAGTGCACCGTGGTCGTCCATGCCACCGCGAGTCGGCTTTGGTGTCATGTCCGGATCATCCTGAGGCTGATCTTCTCGTCCATCAGCGTCACCCCACATTGCACGCTTGAGGCTCAGGCCGATCTTGCGTTCATCGGTGTCGACTCTGAGGATCTTGACATCCACTTCATCGCCTGGCTTCACGACGTCCTGCGGATCGTCGACCTTCTCATCCGAGAGTTCGGAGATGTGCAGGAGTCCTTCCAGTCCGGTTTCGAGTTGGACGAAGACACCGAAATTGGTGATCTTGGTGACGGTTCCGTGGACGACCATGCCCGGCTGATACGCCTCTGGAATGGCGGTGACCCACGGATCCTCGGTCAGTTGCTTGACGCCGAGTCCGACACGCTGCTTGTCCTGATCGATGTCGAGTACCACGCACTCGACAGGATCGCCCTTCTTGAACTTCTCGTTCGCGTGGGAGATCTTTTCGGTCCACGACATGTCGGAGACATGGAGCAAGCCATCAATGCCGGGTTCGATTTCGATGAACGCACCGTAGTTGGTGAGATTTCGAACCTGACCCTTGATGATGGTGTCTGGTGGGTACTTCTCGGCGACGAGTTCCCATGGATTGACTTCGATCTGCTTCATGCCGAGCGAGATCTCGTGCTTGTCCTGATTGATGTCCAGAACCACGACTTCGATCTCGTCGCCGACATTGACCAACTCGTTGGGATGGTTGATTCGGCGAGTCCACGACATCTCGGAGATATGGACGAGGCCTTCGATGCCCTGTGCCAGCTCGATGAATGCTCCATAGGAGACGAGGCTGACGACGGCACCCTTGACGCGGCTGTTGACCGGGAACTTGGCTTCGATCGCATCCCAGGGTGATTCCTGCTTCTGCTTGAGGCCGAGGGCGATCTTTTCCTTGTCGCGATCGATCTTGAGGATCTTGACTTCGATTTCCTCTCCGACCTTGCAGATCTCGCTTGGATGGTTGACCCGACCCCAGCTCATATCGGTGATATGGAGAAGGCCGTCGATGCCACCAAGATCGATGAATGCACCGAAGTCGGCGATGTTGGTGACGGTACCGGTCACGAGCTGATCTTCCGCAATGGCATCCATCAGACGGCTCTTGGCCTCGGAACGCTCGCGTTCGATGAGCTTTCGGCGACTGATGACGATATTGCGGCGCTCCTCGTCGATCTTCAGGACCTCGGCACGAATGGTCTTGCCGATGAATTCCCCGATATCACTTGGTCGACGGACATCAACCTGCGATGCGGGAAGGAAGACAGGGACACCGATGTCGACCAGAAGACCACCCTTGATCTTCCTCATGCAGCGACCTTCGATGATGTCGCCTTCGGCCTTGGTTTCGAGAATGCGTTCCCATCCTCGGATGCGATCCGCCTTCCGCTTGGAAAGCTTGATGATTCCGGATGAGTCCTCGAGATCCTCGAGGAGAACCTCTACTTCATCGCCAGCGGCGAGCGTATCCCAGTTGTCAAACTCGTTCTTGTTCACGAGGCCTTCGGACTTGAGACCGACATCGACGATGGCATCGTCTCCGGCCTTTCCTACAACCTTGCCTTGAAGAATCTTTCCTCGACTGTACTGCTGCATCTCACCGGTGAGGACACTCGACATGTCGCCATCAGCAACTGCGGCATTCAATTGAGAACGAATCAGCGCGTCGGCGTCATCCTGCTGGATGCCCAGATCGGCAATAAGATTAAAATCAACCATGTGTATAAGGGGGCGACTGCCGGGAAATGGCTACTGCGGGTCGCGTCCGCAGGTTGGTACAGGGGGTAGCAATCCAGGAGGTGAAAACTGTTTCCACTCGTTGTCCTGAGTTGTTACCCGATCCCGGGCGAGCTCAGCAGTATAGCGTCCAGAAGCCTTTTCTCGAAGGCCCTGTATCCACCGTTTGGCTGCCTGAGACCGCTTGGGGGCCTCAGGAGGCGGCCTGAGGGGGATTGGGGCTCGAATCCTCTGGTGGGCCCGAGAATTGCCTGCCGAGAAGCCTGAAGCCAACAGCTCCCAGGATCGACAGGAGGCCTGCGATCAGGAACACGCCTCCGGCTGTGGGCCGTCCCTGTTCAATGAGAATCTCATAGGCGGAGATGCCGAGAGTGGGGGCCAGCAGCCCTCTGATCCCGGTGAGGGTCACATGGACCCCCATGTACTGAGTGGAACGCTCAGGTGTCGTGAAATCGTGATGCCCGAGATTCCACGCCAGTACACCGCCACCGAAACCGAATCCTCGAATGACCGCAGAGATGTAGATGCCCGGAAGAAAGCTCCATGTGACCGCGGCAAACAGGATGAAGTTGGAGATCACGAAGATCCAACTGTGAATCGATCGAAAGCGGACCACATGCATGCCCGAAAGCAATCTTGACCATATAGGTATCGAAAGAGGCATCATCAGGATCGGGATG
>MDTD01078889.1_pt1 | contig 10842 bp, 10 predicted proteins | sample 811221 | NCBI WGS metagenome assembly MDTD01 (sample SAMN05326646, study PRJNA326480) | marine metagenome | isolation source: seawater | place: Pacific Ocean: South West | collected 2011
AAAAAAAGTCCTTCAAAATTAGCAATCACTGGACTCTATTTTTTTGACAATAATGTAGTTTCTTTAAGTAAAAGTTTAAAACCATCTAAGAGAAACGAGCTTGAAATTATAGATTTACTAAAAAAATATAAGATTAAAAAAAAGCTTAGCATTGATTTTATTGGAAGAGGAGGCACTTGGCTCGACACTGGAAATATTCAGGATTATTATAATGCTACAAATTATATATCGGCGATTGAGAATAGGCAGGGACTTAAAATTGCATGTATAGAAGAAATCGCTTTTCAAAAAGGTTGGATTGGAAAAAAAGATATTAAAAACGCAATAAAATTTTACGGAAATTGTTCTTACTCAAATTACTTAAAAAATTTAATTTAGATAAATGAAAGTTAAATCAACCAAGTTCAAAAATTTAAAGATAATTAAATCTCCAATTTATAAAGACAATAGAGGGTATTTTAGGGAAGTTTTTAAAAATAATTTTTTTTTAAAACAAAAATTTATTTTCACTTGCGTTTCTTCTTCAAAAAAAAATGTTTTAAGAGGTCTGCATATGCAAACAAAATATGCTCAAGGAAAATATTTGAGTGTTTTGAAAGGTGAAATTTTTGATACAGTTGTTGATCTAAGAAAAAAGTCTAAAAACTTTGGGAAGTCTTTTAGTATTAAATTATCCGAAAAAAATGGAATTTCGTTGTATATTCCACCAGGATTTGCACACGGATTTGTTGGTTTAAAAAAAGAAAACGTAATTTCATATCACTGCACAAACTACAGATCTAAAAAGCATGAAATTGGTTTAATGTGGAATGACAAAGATTTCAAAATAAATTGGCCAATAAAAAAACCTATTCTTTCTGCAAAAGATAAAAAGAATTTTTCTTTTAAAGATTATTTAAAAAAGCATGGATAATTTAAGTATATATTGTATGTGTTTAGATAATTCATACTTAAATATAGTAAAGAAATTAAATTATATTCCTGTAGGTTTAAAAAGTAAAAATTTTTCTGATGAATGGTTGCTAGATAATACATTAGATAACATTTCTAAAAAAAATCCTTTTTACGGAGAGTACACTTTCTATTATTGGTATTGGAAAAATTTACTTAAACATAAACCTAATAATCAATGGGTGGGTTTTTGCTCTTACAGAGAGTTGTGGGGAGAGCATAAAAATATTGAAGATAAAAATTCAATAAACTCTTTACTCAAATATTTGCCGAGCGAGTGGAATGATTACGAAGCAGTTATTGGGGAACCAACTGTGCTAAGTAGACCTAAATGGATTAAACTTTTAAAACATGGGAAGATATCTATGTTGAGAAATTTCAAAGAAATTTTCAATTCAAAATTTAGTATTAGATTTCAGTTCGACATGTACCACGGCAATGGTAATTTAGATAAAGCAATCAAACTTCTACCTAATAAAGATAGAAGTGATTTCAATGATTACGTGAGAAATAATTTCGATTTCAATCAAGGTAATATGTTTATAAGCAAATCTTCAAAAGTTATTGATACTTACTTTTCTGAAGTTTTTGAATGGCTATACAAATGTGAGAGTATTTTTGGATTTAATTTACAGGGCTATAATAAAATTAGAATGTATACATTTTTAGCAGAGAGATATCTGCCATTTTGGTTTAAAAAATATACTAAAGCTTTAGAGTGGCCAGTTGTATACTGTGATATAAATCAAAATGATGATAAAAAAAAAAATTTAAAAGTTTTAAAAAAAAGAGTGGGACATTAGTACCTTTTTCCTTGAAAAAAGACTTTCCAATTAAAGTAAAAAGAATTTTTATAATTAATGGAAAAAAAAATTTTGTAAGAGGTGACCATGCCCATAAAAGATGTTCACAATTTTTATTCCCTGTGCTTGGAAAAATGACAATTCAATATATTTCTAAAGAAAAAAAAGGAATCATTAAATTAGACCAAAACAAAAAAGAAGGTTACTTACTCAAACCTAAAACTTGGTGTAGGATTAAGTTTTTAACAAAAAATGCCATCTTGTTGGTTGCATGCGATATGGAGTACGAATTTAGTGACTATATTGAGAAATACTCGGAATTTTTAAAAATCATAAAGAAAAAAAATAATTAATGAAATTACTTATTACTGGCGCATGTGGACACATAGGCTCATACATAATTGAGCATGTGCATAAAATCAAAAAGATAAAAGAGGTACTATTAATAGATAATTTCAACGCACATCGCTATCACACTTTATTTAATTTAAGTAAAAAAATAAATTTTAAATTTTATAAATTAGACCTGAGTAAATCAAAGTTGAATAAGTTTAGAAAAGTAGATTATGTTATACATTGTGCATCTCACACGAATGCTCAAGGAAGTTTTTCAATTAAAAAAGAAATGTTTAGAAATAATTTAGCTTGTATGAAGAATATAATTAATTATTGTAAAATTAATAAAGCGAAATTAATTCATATTTCTTCCGCAAGTGTATACGGAAAACAAGTAAAAATTGTAAATGAAGATGATGAAAGTTTACTTATACCACAGTCCCCTTATGCTGAAATAAAATTATTAGAGGAAAAAATGTTAAAAAAAAATAACAAGAAGATTAAATATAATTCTTTTAGATTTGGAACAATAGCTGGAGTGTCTAAAGGCATGAGATTTCATACTGCTATAAATAAATTTTGTTTAAATACCTCTTTGAATGAAGAAATTCAGATTTATAAAACTGCCTATTATCAATATAGACCATATCTTTCTGTCAAAGATGCTTTTAAAATTTTTCAATTTTGTATCACAAAAAATTGTTTTCAAAATCAAATTTATAATGCTTTGAGTGGGAATTATAAAGTAAGTCAAATTATAAAAATGATAAAGAAATACAAAAAAAATATAAGATTAAAGTTTGTAAAAACAAAAATCATGAATCAATTAAGTTATCATGTAGATGACACAAAATTAAAAAAACTTGGTTTAAAATTAAATTCTAAAATTGAAAAAGATATAAAAGAAACTTTGAGTCTTTTCAAAAGTCTGAATTGAAATAATGAAATGTAAAGTTACAAATAAACCTTTGTCACCCTTTATGAGTTTTGGAAAAATGCCTATTGCAAATGGTTTTATTGAGAGAGAAAATATTTCTAAAGAGTTTTTTTTTAATATGGAAGTTGGATTTAATGAAGATATATTTTTATTTCAACTAAATGACCACCCAAAACCAGAAAAAATGTTTAATAAAAATTATCCCTTTTTTACTGGTAGTTCGGAGTATATGAAATCTCATTTTTCCAATTATGCTAAATTTGTTGACAGATATTTAATTGACGGTTCCAAAATTATTGAAATCGGATCTAATGACGGCACTTTTCTTACAAATTTTAAAAATAAAAGATATGAAGTTCTCGGGATTGAACCCTCTAAAAGTGTTGCTGAAGTTTCTCTAAAAAATAATATTCCCACAAAAAATGAATTTTTTAACAAAACTAATGTAAAAAAATTAGATAATTATTTAGGTAAGACAGATTTAATTTGTGCTTCTAATGTAATATGCCATGTTCCAGATTTGAATAATTTAATTGAGGCTGTTGATCTCCTTTTAAGTAAAAATGGGACGTTTGTTTTCGAAGAACCGTATTTAGGTTCAATGTTTGATAAAGTCTCTTATGATCAAATTTACGACGAACATATTTTTATGTTTTCGGCTCTATCTATTGCAAAAATTTTTGAAAGATTTAATTTATATTTAGTTGATGCTTTTCCACAGGTCACTCATGGTGGTTCAATGCGATACATAATAAAAAGAGACAAAAAAGATTGCTCAGAAAATTTAAAAAAAATTTTGGATCATGAATACCAAAAAAAATTGAATGATATTAATTCTTGTTTAAATTTTAAAAAAAATTGTGAGAGATCAAAGAAAAATTTATTGAAAAAGATTAAAGCTTTTAAAGATAATGGTAAATCTATTTGTGGTTATGCAGCTACATCGAAAAGTACAACTATCTTGAATTATTGTGGTATAGGAACAAATTTTATTGATTATATTTGTGACACTACTAAAGAAAAAATTGGAAAACTAAGTCCTGGTATGCATATTCCAATAGAAAATATGAATTATTTTCATAAAAATATGAGAGATTGTGTTTATCTTTTTGCTTGGAATCATAAAGATGAAATACTTAATAAAGAAAAAAACTTTAAAGGAGAATGGTTTTCACATGTTCCTCTTTAAAAATAGAATTGTATTTACTGGTGGCTCTGGAAGATTTGCGCAATCTTTTAAATTAGTAAAGCAAAAAAAATTTCAGTTTTATTTCCCAAGTAGGAGTAAATTGAATATTCTTGACTTAAAATCAATTAAAAATTATTTAAAAATTAAGAGACCTAAATATTTAATTCATTTAGCTGGGTTATCAAGACCAATGAAAATTCATGACAATGATATATGTCAAAGTATTGATAAAAATATAATCGGAACTTCAAATATTACAAAAATTTGCTTTCAATTAAATATAAAACTGATTTACGTTTCTACTTGCTATGTTTATCCTGGAAAAAAAGGAAATTACTTAGAAAACTCAGCTCTTAAACCAATTAATAAATATGCATGGTCAAAACTTGGAGGGGAATGTGCGGTAATGCTTTACAAAAATACCCTTATTTTAAGAGCTTCAGTTACTGAAAAACCTTTTATACATAAAAAAGCATTTAGTGATTTTAAAACAAATTTTATCTTTCATGAAGATTTAGTAAAAAATATTTTAAAAATCATTGATCAAAAAGGCATTATTAACGTCGGGGGCAAGTCTCAATCTGTTTACAATTTTGCTAAAATATATTCTCCAAAAATTAAAAAAATTTCAGCTAGGAAAATTTTAGGAAAAAAAGCACCTTTAAATGTCTCAATGAACATAAATAAATTCAAAAACCTTTTAAAAAGAAAATGATTAAATTTTGGAGTTATGACAGAGAGTATAAAAGATATAAAAAAATATACCTGAACGGTATAGATCAAACTTTAAAAAAAGGTAACATTTTTTTTGGAGATCAAATAAATAATTTTGAAAAGAATTTTATTAAAAAATATAAAGCCAAATATGGAATCGCCGTTGGAAGTGGCACAGATGCTTTGCTTATATCTCTTAAAACTTTAAATTTGAGACCTGGGGATGAAGTAATTACTGCAGCTAACACAGCGATACCTACCATATCTGCAATCGTGAATGCTGGTGGAAAACCAAAGTTAATCGATATAGGTGAAGATTATTTAATCAATATAGAAAAAATTCAAAAAGCAATTACAAAAAAAACGAGAGCTATAATACCTGTTCATCTTTATGGACAGATGTGCGAAATGGATACAATTGTTAAAATCGCAAAAAAAAATAAAATTATCGTAATTGAAGATTGTGCCCAATCTCAAGGAGCAAAATATAAAGGAAAATTTTCAGGTACTATTGGAAAATTTGGATGCTTTTCATTTTACCCTACTAAAATTCTTGGAGCTTACTGAGATGGGGGTTTTATTTTAACGAATGATTATAATTCTTTTTTAAAAATTAAAAGAATAAGATTTTATGGTATTGAGACTTTAGCAAATGTTAAGTTTAAAAATCAATATTACTCTAATGAAAACGGCATAAATTCAAGATTAGATGAAGTACAATCATCAATTTTAAATTTTAAATTGAAAAAAGTTGATGAATTTATAAAAAGAAGAAGATTATTAGCTAAATATTATTTAAAGAAATTATCTCATACTAATCTTAAATTACCTAATGAAAATATTTTTTCTACACATGTTTACCATCTGTTTACAGTTTATCATCCTAAAGCAAATTTTATAAAAAAAAAATTAATTAAATTGAATATTCAAACTAGATCAATTTATCCTTATCCAATACACAAAATGAAAGCTTATGCAAAAATAGTCAAAAATAAAAATGAACTAAAAAATGCTGAAAAAAAATCAAAAGGAATATTTTGTTTACCATTATATCCTGAATTAAAGTTAAAAGAAGTTGATAAAATTTGTAAAACTTTAAAAAAGATTCTAAAAAAGATTCGTTAATTATAAAAAAATTAATTTAGAGTTACTTTGTAAAAAATTTAAATAATAAAGTTAAGTTACTTGGTAGCGAGGGGCGGATTCGAACCGCCGACCCCAGGCTTATGAGTCCTGTGCTCTAACCAACTGAGCTACCTCGCCAATTCGTTTTTTATAATATATTTAAGGAACTAAATCATTAGTTTAGTTAAACCTAAAATTGATAAAATTGGATTTTAGAGTGTTAAAATAATACCAAAAACGGTCACAGCTGATACAGCAGCTACACTTAGAGCTAAATTTCTATTTCGTTCGATTTTTTTTTCTTCGTTTATCCTAGACAATAGATCAGTAAGTTTAACTTTACTTTGTTGTCTAATTTCTTCAGAGTGATTTTCAAACTTATATTGTGAACTCATGAGTTAATTAAATCATATTGAGATTAAGAATAAATGATACTCTTGATCAAATTGGTCTAGATCAGATGATTCGACCCAAAATGAAATTAATTCCTCATCATTAAAGACTTTGGATCGTGTAAAGGGTCTTTTTCTAGATAAATTGGATATTTTTTTCCCTCCACTTCAAGGTGAAGATCTTGATTTTCTGTACCATTAATAACGTAGGCCAATAAAATATTCTTTTTATAATAAAAAGAATAATTAGAGCTTGTTGTGCTTCCAATTATCTTGTCTTTAAAAAAAATAGGCTCATCATGTAAAAGCAGTGGTTTGCCAGGTAAAAAATGTTTCTTTAATGAAAAAAGTTGCAATGTTCTCTTTAAAGGATTTTTAAGAATATTTTCAATAGCGTCTCTCCCTATAAATTCATTTTTATGATCTAAGTTCACTGCAAAAGATAGACCTGCTTCAATTGGATTAGTTTCAGAAGTAATATCATGACCCCAATGTAAAAATTTTTTTTCTAATCTTAAAATATCCAGGGTATGCATCCCGGAGTATCCTAATTTATATTTCTTTCCAAGTTTATGTATTTTATCAAAAAATTTATTAGATATTTTCTTTGGTAAATATATCTCCCATCCGAGTTCTCCGACAAATGAAAGTCTTTGAAACCAAATTTGATTTTTAAAAATTTTTAAAAATTTGCCTCTAGCGAACGGAAAAGATTTTTTTGAAAAAAAATCCCCAACTAACTCAGATAAAAATTTTCTACTATTAGGCCCAAAAATTCCAATACAAGATAAGTCGTCGGTTACATCTTTGAATTTTACTTCTTTTTTTATGTTCTTAAGAATATGAGATTTATTATAGACACCGGCAAGAGCTGGACAAATAATTCTAAAATTATTTTCTTTTAAACATGAAACAGTAATATCGGCCTCTATACCGCCTGATGGATTTAACATTTGAGTATAAGTTGTTTTACCTGGAGTGTCTTTTATATTATTAGAGCAAAGTCTTTGAAGTTGATCGTGAGCATATTTACCGCTGATATCAAATTTAACAAAAGGTGATAAATCAAAAAAACTTACATTGTTTCTTGTATTAAAACATTCTTTCTTAGAAGCCTCATACCAATTTTGATATCCGTAGCTATATTTATATCTTGGATTTTTTTTTTTAGAAAACCACATTGGTCTTTCGTACCCAGCCATTTGTCCAAAACATGCTCCTAATTTTTTTAATTTTTTATGGTATGGAAGTAATTTAATGTTTCGCGAAGTTTCCAGTTGTTTGTAAGGCCAATGCATTTTAAATAAATTTCCTAGTGTTTCAGTAGCTCTTTTTTGTATAAATTTTAATGAAGAATTAAATGGCTCAAATCTTTTTATATCTAAACTTAAAAGATCATCTTTTGAATAACCATTAAGCATCAACTCAGCGATAGTTTTGCCAGCACCTCCAGCTGAGCCAATTCCAATACTATTAAAACCACTGCAAACATAAAAGTTTTTTATTTCCGCTGTTTCACCTAAAAGAAAATTGCTGTCAGGAGTAAATGACTCTGGCCCTGAAAAATATCTCTCTATTTTTAGTTTATTGATATCAATAATTCTTTTAGAGGCAAGCCTATGAAGCATTTTAGAATAATCTTTATTCACTTTAAACTCTCCAAAAGAAAAATTAATTGGAACCCTGCCTGTTTTTTTAAAAGCATTTTTAGCGTTAGGTTCAAAAATTCCAATCATGATTTTTCTTTGATACTCTCTAATATATAAATAAGTGTCTGGGTCCCTAAATGTAGGTAAAACTTCTGGTAGATTTTTATAATTTTCTGTAATCATATAAAAATGCTCATTCGGATAAAGTGGAATGCTCACACCAGTTGCTTCTCCAATTTGTCGTGACCACATTCCAGCACATAAAACAATATACTGACAATCGATTTTTCCTTTATTAGTTTTAACCCCTCTAATTTGATTTTCTCGTTTAAGAATTTTTTCTAACTTACATTTTTCAAATATTTTAACACCAGCTTTTTTTGCAGCCAGAGCTATTGTTTGTGTAAGCACCTGTGGGTCTGCTTGACCATCTTCTGGTATGTATAGTCCACCGATTACATCTTTGTTCTTTGCAATAGGATATAAACTTTTAAACTTATATTTATCGATGATATCGATATTTAGATTGAAAATTTTTGACATAGATTTTTGTCTGAAATACTCCTGCATTCTTGCCTTAGTAGCGGCAATATTAATAGTGCCTGTTTGCCTAAAACTAGAGTCTTGCCCAGTAATTTTTTTTAATTCATTGTAAAATTTTACCGAGTTTTTTCTAATTTTTGTTATTTGTGGAGTTGTTCCTAATTGAGTAACCATACCAGCAGCATGCCAGGTCGTACCTGAAGTTAAAACGTCTCTCTCTATTAGTACTGTATCCCATCCATTTTTTGCCAAATGATAAGCTGTCGAACAACCAGCAATTCCTCCACCAATTACCACTACTTTTGCTTCTCGTGGCAAAGAATTCATTATTAATTTTTTAAAATTTCTGAAGCTGGGGTGTATTTAAGGTTAAAAGCGTCAGAGACACCTTTGTAAGTTATATGTCCTTTATAAACATTTAAACCTGCTAAAAAGTTTTTATCTTCCATAAGTGTTTTTTTATATCCTTGGTCTGCAATTTTAATTAATAGTGGCAATGTTGCTTTATTTAAAGCCATTGTTGAAGTTCTTGGTACACCGCCCGGCATGTTTGCTACACAATAATGGACAACATTATCTACTACGTATGTAGGATCAGCATGAGTTGTTGGTTTACTAGTTTCTACGCATCCTCCCTGATCTATGGCTACATCTACTATAACTGACCCACTCTTCATTGATTTAATCATTTCTTTTGTAATTAATTTTGGGGCTTCAGCTCCAGGGATTAACACACCTCCTATAAGAAGATCGCATTCAGATACAAGTTTTTTTAAATCAGTTTTATCACTCTCAGTAGGTATTATTTTATCTCCAAACATTTCATGTAACTCTTTCAATCTTTCTTTTGATTTATCTACAACATAAACTTTGCCTCTCATGCCTGTTGCTATTATTGCAGCGTTTTCCCCAACCACTCCACCACCTAAAATAACAATATTAGCTGGTTCCACTCCTGGGGCACCACCTAAAAGTAAACCTCTTCCTTTTTGATTTTTTTCTAAAGAATGTGCTCCTGCTTGAATTGACATCCTTCCAGCTACAGCACTCATTGGAGCCAACAAGGGAAGTCTTCCTTTGTCATCAGTAACTGTCTCGTAAGCTATACAAATTGATTTTGATTTTACTAATCCTTCGGTTAACTCTCTGGTAGCTGCTAAATGAAGATAAGTATAGATAATTTGACCTTCTCTAATCATTTTTACCTCATGCATTTGAGGCTCTTTCACTTTTACTATTATCTCTGCATCTTTATAAATATCTTTAGCATTATCACAAACTATTGCTCCAGATTTTTTATAGTCCTGATCTGTAAATCCAGCACCTAAACCACCGTTAGTTTCTACCAATACCTTATGACCTTTATCATGTAAGATTTTTACACTATCTGGTGTTAAACCAATTCTATGTTCTTGAGACTTTATCTCCTTAGGAACTCCAATAATCATAATTAAGATTTAGAATAATTTGAAATACCATTTCTTAATTTTTCGATGATTTCATCAATATGTTTTTTCTCACATATAAACTGTGGTGCAATGATTAATGAGTCTCCAGTATTTTTGAAATTGACACCAGCATCATAGCAGTGTTTAAAAGTTTGAAAACCAGCTTTACCAGGTTTATCTTTCATTCTCATTTCTATTCCGCCCATCATTCCATAGCCTCTTATGCTCACAACCTCTTTTAAGTCTTTTAAAGAGTGTAAACCTTCTTGGAAATACGGTGACATTTCTTTTGCTCTTTTGAAAATATCTTCTTTTTCAAAAATATCTTGAACCGCTAAGCCAGCAGCCACAGCAACTGGAATTCCTGAATAAGTATATCCATGAAATAATTCAGGTGTTCCCTCGGGAGCAGAAGAACCATCTAAAACTGTATCATAAATTTCCTCTTTTACAGCTACTACACCCATTGGAACAACTCCATTAGTAGTGGCTTTAGCCATTGTAATTATATCTGGAGTAACTCCAAATTCTTGTGAAGCAAAAGCAGAACCAGTTCTACCCCACCCTGTGATTACCTCATCAAAAATTAAAAGGATTTTATGTTTATCACAAATTTCTCTTATACGTTTTAAATAACCCTTAGGTGGAACTAATGTTCCTGTAGATCCTGCAATTGGTTCTACTATACAAGCAGCAATATTTTCTCCGCCAAAATTCATTGCAATTCTCTCTAAGTCTTCTGCCATCTCAACACC
>MDTD01046265.1_pt1 | contig 10841 bp, 12 predicted proteins | sample 811221 | NCBI WGS metagenome assembly MDTD01 (sample SAMN05326646, study PRJNA326480) | marine metagenome | isolation source: seawater | place: Pacific Ocean: South West | collected 2011
CATAAATACAAGGGAGATATTTATCATTTATTAGAGAATAAGCTAGTGCCAAAACACACGCAGTAACTCCAGAACCACATGAAAAAACTATATTTTTATCGTTAATGTTTTTTAAATGAGATTTAAAAATATTTTTAAGTTTTTCTTTATCTTTAAATGTTTTGTCCTCATTAAGACATTCCATGAATGGTATACAATAAGAATTTTTAATATTTCCACTTCTTAAACCCTCTCTTGGTTCAGGTATCTTTCCTTCAAATCTCTCTTTGCTTCTTGCATCAATTACCTTGAATTTTTGTTCTTCTATATTTTGATTAATTTGTCTTTTATTTTTAACTAATTCTTTTTTTTCATAACTCTTATAATTTGATATTTTAATTTTGTTTATTATTTTAGTTACTTCTCTTTTTTCTTTAATCCATTTTTTCAAACCTCCATTTAAAACATGAATTAACCTTGGTTCATGTCCATAATAGATAAAATTAAACCAGCATCGACAAGAGCTAATTACATCTGAATTGTCATAAATAACTATTTCATCACTTCTCTTAATACCCATTTTTGATACGATTTTCTCCCATTCATTTATTTCAACTAACATATGAGGGAGCTCAGAGTCTTTTTTTGAATTATTATCTAAATCAAAAAAAATTGAATTTTTAATATGCTGAGCATTATATTCTGTTAAACCATCCCTTTTTGTTTGAGGCATGTGCCATGAACAATCAATAATTTTAACTTTATTAAGATTTATCCCCAGCCAATCAGTTTCAACTAATGGCATTTATCTTTTTTCTAAATATTTTTGATGGTATTCTTCTGCTTGGCAATAATTATTTAACAAAGTGATCTTAGTTACTACTTTGCCAGATAGTCTCTCATTAACATCCTTTAAGACTTTTTCAGCTATTATTTTTTGAGTATTATTAAGATAAAATATTTCACTCCTATATTGCGTTCCAAAATCTGGCCCCTGTGAATTTAATGTTGTTGGATCATGAATTTGAAAAAAAATTTTTAAAATTTTTTCATATGAGATTATCTTTTCATCAAAATCAAGCTTTACGACTTCAGCATGATTAGTATTACCTGTGCAAACTTCTTTATAAGTTGTAGTAGCACTGTTACCACCACAATAGCCAACCTCAGTTTTAATAATTCCATCAATTTTACTAAATTTTATTTCAGGTCCCCAAAAACATCCGAGTGCTAAAACTGCTATTTCCATTGATTATAAAATAAATTAATTTACAAATTATTCCTATGCTCAGTAAAAATCAATTAGGTTTTTTGTACATGTTTATGTCTGTTTGTGCTTTTTCTATAATGGACATTATTGTGAAATGGTCAACTGAGTATCCTATTGGACAAGTTTTATTTTTTAGAGGTTTTTTTGGAATAATTTTCTATTTTTTTATTATACCTAGGGATAGACTCCATAATTTTTATTTAACTAAAAGAGCTGGACTTCATTTTTTAAGGTGCTTATCAGGATTAATTGCTTTAGTCGCTATTTTTATTGCTTTAAGAAGTTTACCATTGGCAACAGTTGTTAGCATTTCTTTTGCAGCTCCAATATTTACAACTATTTTCTCCATTTTCTTACTAAATGAAAAAGTTGGATTATTTAGATGGTTAGCTGTCTTAGTTGGATTTATAGGAATTTTAGTTATCACTGAACCAGGAATAAGTTCTCTTAATATTTATTATATTTTTCCAATAATTTTCTGTTTGGGTCTTTCTTACGTTGCAATAGCAATTAGACAGTTATCAACCTCAGAACCGGTTTGGCTAATTTCTTTTTATTTTTCTTTAGCAATAACTTTATTAAGTTTTTTAACAATTCCCCAGGGGTGGGTAATGCCAGACTTAAGAGATTTTTTATTATTAACAATGGTGGGCGTTTTTGGTGGAGTTGCAAATTTGTGGCTCGGTCAATCTTATAAATATTCTGAAGTATCTTTAGTTACACCACTAAAATACTTAGCTCTAGTTTTTGCAATATTTTTTGGATATTTTATTTGGAATGAAATTCCAACTATTAAAACATTATTTGGTGCAACTTTAGTTATAATCTCTACAATGATTATTTTTAGAAGAGAAATTTACAAAAAAAAAAATATAACATCTAAAACGATTAATGACTAAAGTTGTAAAGTATTGGAGTAAGGCAAAAAAAAATTTATCTAGTAAAGACAAAATAATGGCTAGATTGATTAAAAGTTACGAAAGCCCATCAGAAACCATATTGACTTCAAGACAAGATATTTTTTATTCATTATGTAAAAGTATAATTGGACAACAAATAAGTGTTGCTGCTGCTAATTCTGTTTTTTTAAAATTTAAAAGAAAATGTAATAATAAGATAAATGCTAGATCAGTTTCAAGATTGACTTTTGTACAAATTAAATCATGTGGTCTAAGTCGCCAAAAGGTTATGGGCATTAAAAATCTTGCTAATCAAACTTTAGACAAAACTTTTAACCCTAAACTTATAAACAAAATGGATGATGAAGAAGCAATTAAATATTTATCAAATTTAAGACAGATAGGAAGGTGGTCTGCAGAAATGATATTACTTTTCACTTACAACAGATCGAATATTTGGCCAATACAAGACATAGGTCTTTTAAGAGCAATTTCTAAAAATTATAAAAAAAAATATTTACCACCTGATAAGTTTGTTAAATTACTTAAAAAAAGGTTTTCACCGTATTGCTCTGTAGCAACTTGGTACTTATGGAGAAGCATCGATCCTGAACCTATTCAGTACTAAATCCCTCAACAATTTGCATATGTCTTGTTGTTGTTTCTTTAGCTAAATTCCAACCAGCTATATATTCTTTTGATTCATGACATTTTAATGCTTGCTCATAACTAGGAAATTCCCAAATCACTGTTCTAACGAAATTATCTCCATCAAATGTTTTATGACTCCCCCCCCTAACTAGAGGCACTCCACCAAATCTTTTTATTATAGGTGTTACTGTGTCCGCGTACTTTCTTAAATTTTCTTGATTATCTATTTTTAAATACAAACTTACCCAATATGCTTTCACGATTTCTCCTTTTTAAATAATTTTAATTATGATAATAGATTTCATGGCAGAGAAATTAATCATCGAATTTGATGAATATACTAAAATTGTTGAGAAATTAGCAATAGAAATTCATAAAAGTTATAAACCTACTGTTCTTGTGGGGATTATGAGAGGTGCTGCACCAATAATTGATATTTTATCTAGAATTTTAAAATTACCAATAGCTTATATAGTCATCCAAAGTTATTCAGGCGAAGGTATTGAGGACAAGCAAGGTCAATTGATGTTTGCAAGAGAAATTAGTTCTTTAGCAAAAAATGAGGATTTTAATAAGGTACTTTTAATTGATGATTTATCAGATACTGGGCTCACTTTAAATAAAAGCATTGAATGGTTAAAAAATTATGCTCCAACTAAAAGTTACATTAAAGAAGTAAAAACAGCATGTTTATGGAAAAAAAAATCGTCATCTTTTGAGCCTGATTTTTGCCCTATAAAATTAGACTCAGACCCTTGGATTGTTCAACCTACAGAGCACTATGAGGAATTATCTATAGATAAATTAATTGAAAAAGATAAATAAGGCCAGACTAATCTGGCCTTATTAAATTTGTTTAAGCAACTGCAAAACTTACAACACTTAATACTGCGATAATCCAAATCGCAGGAGAGGTACTTGAAAATTTTCCAGTAAATATTTTAATTAAAGCATAAGAAACAAATGCCAACGCGATACCGTTACTTATACTATACGTTAGAGGCATTGATATCATTGCTAGAATAGCTGGAGCAGACTCCGAAATGTCGTTCCACTCTATATCTGTAATATTTCTAATGAAAAGAACGGACACAAATAGTAAAGCCGCACCATCAATTTGCTTAGGCAAGCTAGTTGCTAAAGGAGCAAAAAATATACAAGCTAAAAATAATATACCTATTACTAATGAGGTCATTCCAGTTTTTCCTCCGGCTTTAACACCTGCTCCAGATTCCACATAACTTGTAACAGTACTAGTTCCCATCATTGCACCAGCAACAGTACCGACACTGTCTGATAACATAGCTTTATTAATATCTTGAACTTTGCCATCTTTACTAACCTTACCAGCTACATTTGCAACTGATGTTAAAGTTCCAGCTGTATCAAAGAAGTCAATAAATAATAAAGTAAATATTACTGTAGACATTCCAGCAGTCATCGCGGCAGATAAATCAAATTTAAATAAGTATGTCATTGGAGGTGGGGAGCTTGCGATCCCATTAAATTTTGCAAGACCTGCAACCCATGCGATAATACTAAAAACTAAAATACCAATAATTATATTTCCTTTAACATCCATTTTTTCTAAAACTATAATTGCTATAAATGTTGCACATCCTAGTAAAACTAAAGGATCACTAAGATCACCTAATTGTACTAAAGTTACTGGATTATCAACTACAACTTCCATAATCTGTAGACCTATTATTGCTAAGAATAATCCTATACCGGCGCCAATTCCTAATTTTAAACTTTTTGGAATAGAATTGATTAACCAGGCTCTAATTGGTGTTAAAGAAATAATTAAAAACAATACTCCTGCAACCAATACTGCACCTAAAGCTTCTTGAGGTGTATACCCCATGCCAGCACAAACTCCAAAAGCTACAAATGCATTAATGCCCATTCCTGGAGCAAGACCTATTGGCCAAGTTTTTCCATAAAAAGCCATTATAAAACATGCTAAAGCTGTAGCTAAAATTGTAGCTGTATAAACTGCACCGAAATCAAAGAAACCTTTATCGGGTCCGGCAAACTCTCCCGATAAAATAAATGGATTTAAAAACATTATATAAGCCATGGTTAAAAACGTTGTAGTCCCGGCTATTACCTCAGTTTTAAAATCTGTTTTGTGTTTTTTATAATTAAAATAATTATCAAGCATTTGTCCTCCTAATTAAGCAATAATTATTTGATTCTATATATCATTGCTTTTTAAAACTAAGTTTTATTCACATATTACAACTCACAAGTTTATATTTATGCCATAATTAGGTTGTTATGATGGAAATATGAAAAATCTAAAAATTTTTTTAACAAGCTTTATTGTAATGATTATACTGTCCGGATGTCAGACTATTAAGCAAAAAACAGAAGCTATTGTAGAAAAAGAAAATCAGAAGTTAAGTAAATATATTGGCAAATCCTCAAGTGTTGTACAGTTAGACTTAGGAAAACCAGATGAGGATTACAAAAATGATAAGGGTAATTTCGTATTTGTTTATAATACTAAAAAATATGGGATTCCTTGTGAAAGAAGGTTTGAAATCAACTCAAATTCGATAGTAATTGGATTTGTATCAAATGGATGTTTTTAAAATTACTTGCGAAGAATAGTCTCCGCAAGTAAGGGTGACTTATTTTATATCAATAAGTTTTTTCTTTTTATGTTCTGGAACAATCCTTTCACAAGATATTGTTAAAAGACCATCTTTAAGCTCGGCATCATTCACTTTTACATCGTCAGCGATTGTAAATGATCTTGCAAATTGTCGTTGAGAAATTCCTTTATGAATTATTTCACCATCAACATTTTGGTCATCAGTTTTTTTAATTTGTTTTGTTCTTACAGTTAACAAATTATCTTCAAACTCTACTTCAACATCTTTTTTGTTAAAACCTGCAAGAGCAACTTCAATCGCATAGTTATCCTTACCAGTTTTTCTAATGTTATATGGTGGGTAATTAGACTGCATAGTTAATGCACCATTTCCCAGCATGTTCTCAAATTGATCAAACATATCGTCGAAACCTATTGAAAACGGTCTTAGAGAGTTAAATATAGATAAATCCTTACTTGTCATAATATCCTCCTTTGTTAAGCAAGTTTTTAAGTGCAGGCCCCATTAGGCGACCTACGAAAATTATATGGGGATTAATTATTATTTTTCAAGACTAGACAATTGAATTTTGTTTGAAATTTTTAATGCAAAAGCATAATCAAAGGCAATTTCCTCTATGGCACCATCCCTTCCCGACTTGCCACCATGACCAGCATTCATCTCAGTTTTTAAAAGTAATAAATTATTATCTGTCTTAAAGTCTCGTAATTTTGCAGTAAACTTTACTGGTTCATCAAATAATACTCTATTATCACTCAAGCTTGTTGTGATTAATACATGAGGATAGTCCATTTTTCTTATATTATTATAAGGAGCATAAGAAAATATATATTCAAAATGATCCTTATTATCTTTGGCATTTCCAAATTCGTCAAATTCACCTACTGTTAAAGGCAATGAATGATCAAGATTAGTTGTCAAAGAGTCAACAAAAGGAACGGCCATTATAATTCCTAAAAACAATTCTGGAGCTTTGTTTATAACTGCTCCCATCAGTAACCCTCCTGCAGAACCACCCATTCCAATTATCTTACCTTTTGAAGAGTACTTATTTTTAATTAAATATTTAGCTGCATATATATAATCTTCAAAAGTATTTTTTTTATTAGTTAGCTTTCCTTCTTTCCACCACCTCATGCCTTTTTCCATCCCACCTCTTATATGGGCTGTTACCCAAATTATATTTCGATTAATTAAACTTAATCTAGTAGACGAAAAGCCTGGACTCATTGAATTTCCATAAGACCCATATCCATAAAGTAATAAATTAGCTGATCCATCTATTTTTGTTTTTTTATGTCTTGTAATTGTTAAAGGCACCAACCTTCCATCATGAGATTTGAATTCTACTCTTTCTACAATATAATCATCTGAACTATGTCCTGAGGGAATTTCTTGTTGTTTAACCAATTTTTTTGACTTGTTAGAAAGGTTGTACAAATATACTCTAGAGGGTGTTTTGGGTGAGGAATATCCAATATATATTTCGTCAGTATTTCTATCTTTTTGTCTTAAAGAAATATTTGGCACACAAACTTTCTCATTAGAAAAAAATAATTCTTCCTCTACCCCAGTTATAAGATTTTTTACAAATAATTTATCCAAAGCATCAGAGGTTTCTGATCTTATTATCCAATTATTTAAAAACATACAGTTACCAACCAAAACCTCTTTCTTAGATGGTATGAAAGGTTTCCATTTCTGATCTTCTAAGCTTTCAGATATATCAATCTTAAAATCTTCTGCTTCTTCATTTGTATGATTATAAAATTGGTTATTCCAAGAATTGACTGAGTATAATATTCCTTTTTTTCTTTTTCTTATTAGCTTAGGCTCTGGTTTTTTTTCATTAACTTTAAAGTAGTACTGTTCTGATGTATTATGGTCTGAACTCGAGATGAAATAATATTTTTCGTCTGAACTTAGACTAATTGATACTGAAAATGCATCACTTTTTTCCTCAAAAATTAATTCGTCACTATTATCAAAATTTCCAATTTTATGTCTGTAAATTTTTCTCGCTCTATGGTTTTGATCCAATTTCGAATAAAAGATATATTTATCGTCTAAACTAAATGTAATTCCTCCTGATGTATCCTTAATCTCTTTTGTAATAATCTTATTGTTTTTAATTTCCCTTATAAAAATTGAATAATATTCAGAACCTTTCACATCTAGTGAATAGCCTAGGTATTGATCATTATGACTAACTTCAAGATCACCAATACCAAAATATTCTACACCTAATTTTTCTTTTTCTTTATCACCATTCCAAATTTCCTCAATTTCATCATTAATTATTTTTTTTCTTAATTTAATTGAGTAATCACCTTCTTTAGTTGTTTTTGTCCAATACTCGTAAGTATGATCTCTAAAGGGAAGAGACTCGTCTTCTAATTTTATTCTTGCCTTTATTTCGTTGAAGAGCTCTTTTTGTAAATTTTGAGTATCTTTCAAGTGATGCTCTGTATATTCATTTTCTTCAATAAGATATTTTTTAACTTCAGGATCAAGTTTATCTTTATCTTTAAGTACCTCCAAAATATTTTTTTGATGTATCCAGCTATAATTATCTTCCCATTCAATGTTGTGACAAGATTTTGTTTCTCTTTTTTTTCTAAGTTGTGGTACTTTCATAATTGAGAAATATATGAATATAATAATTTATACTGCAATAGTATTATTGATTTTATATTTTTTACTTAAAATTATCAGTAATATTTCCTCTAAAAAGATATCAAAAGGTCTCAGAGTAATTATTATTATAGGGTTAATAGCTTTAGCTATTTTATTTGCTATTGGAGGGAGATTTTTACTTACACTACCATTAACCCTCGCAAGTATTGCACTATTGAAACTGAAAGGCTTGTCTATTTTTCAATTGATCTCACTTTTCAGATTAATTCAAACTTTAAGAAGATCGGGCAGATTTTCTTTTAATCAAACAAGTTCTAATAATTTGACGTCTATAACTGTATCTGAAGCTTATAAAATTTTAAATTTAGATATTAGAAAAAAAATAACCAAAGATGATGTTAATAAAGCTTATATTAAAATCCAAAAAAAAATTCATCCAGATATTTCACCAGAGACTGCTAGACTTTCCTCAATAGTAAACGAGGCTAAAGACATAGTTTTAAAAGATATTTCTTAATTAATTATCTCAATAATTTTTTCAAAAATTTTTTGTGGATTGATTTTTTCTTTACCCTGAGTGTTGTGAGAGACTGTTGTCTCACCATCTGGAATTACTGGAAACATTTTAGAATTGTAATTACCATAAATTAAAGGAGTATCAGCCATTAGGGTAATAGTTTTAATGCCCAAAGCAGCTGATAAATGACTAAAACTAGAGTCATTACAAATTGCCAAATTACAATTTTTTATTATAGGCAGAGTATCTTTTATTGAATAATTATCCAAAGGCATACAAAGACTTTTGAATTTTGACTCAACAATTTTTTTTAATATAAATTGTTCCTCCTCATCTTTTCCAGTGGCAAGAAAAAACCTACACTTTTTAATTTTAGATATTTTATCCATTACGCTTATAATTATATCATATGGAATTCTTTTTGAGGGTCCTGAACCCCCAATTCCCATCAATATATTCAATTCATCTTTATTTATATTTAATTTTTTACTTGAATTTAAAATCAATTCATCTTCGATATGTATTTCTGGATCTTTATTTACAATCAAATTTAATTTATTTTTTAGAAATATTTTTGGAGTATCAACTATGTGTTGTTTTGATTTTTTAAATAATGGGTATTGATATACATCCGATATGCCTGATAATTTTGCAATTAAACGGAATCTAATCGAGGAATTAAAAATGAAAATTTTGTCAAAATTATATTTTTTTAAATCTTTGATCAAATTAAAAATTCCAAAAAATCCATTGTGTCTCTTTTGAGTAGTTTTATCTCTTTCCAGAAGTAGAATTTGATCAATATATTTAGTCTGATATAGATATTGTTCAGCTTTTGAATTTTCTTTAACGAGTAAACTTACAGGGGAATTAAATTTTTCTGACAAAGCCTCTATAAAAGGTAAAAAAATAACAGTATCTCCTATACCCATCCTATTTTGAATCACTAATATTTTCATATGGTATTTATAAACTTTACTAGTTATATTTTTTATATAAATTTTTATTATGACAAAAATAAGAGGAATATTTGCAGCTACAATGTCAGTATTTAATTCTGATTTAAGCTTAAATATTGAGAAAACTATAAAACATGCAGAAAAGTTAATAGATCAAGGTTGTCATGGAACAGCAGTATTTGGAAGTACAGGTCAGGCTCAGTTGATATCTATTTCAGAAAAAATCAGATTATTAAATAATCTTTCTGAGAGTAAATATAGAGATAAACATATAATAGGAACTGGATTAAATTCAATATTAGAAACAATAAACTTTATGAATGTAGCTATGTCATTAAACTTTACAAAATTTTTGATTATGCCTCCTGCATATTATAAATATCGGGACTTAGAAGTTATAGAATTTTACTCTAAAATAGTTGAGGCTGTTCCTAATTGTAAGATTATTCTTTATAACTTCGAAAAACTTTGTGGATATAAATTTAGTTTAGAGTGTGTTGAAACGCTTGTTAAAAGATTTCCTAACCAAATAGTTGGAATTAAAGATAGCTCATACAATTTATTTGAGAAATTAAAAATAGATAATTTTTCGATTTTCCCTGGGTCAGAATTAAAATTATTAAAAGGTCTTAAACTTGGGTGTTCAGGCATAATAACTGCGACTTGTAATGTTACTGCGGAACTCTCCAGAAAAGTTTATGATGATTTCTTCTCTGGAGATAAACAATCTTATAATCAAAAATTGTGCGATGTAAGGGAAGCTTTCGATAAATATAATTTAATTTCAGGTTTACATACTTTTTATTCTAAAAATAACGATGTTTATAAAAATATTTTACCCCCTTTAAGACTTTTAAACTTAAATGAAGAAATAGATCTGCTTAATAATTTAAAGGTTCTAAATTTCAAACTTAATTCTGAAATGGCGGCCTAAAATGCAATTAGCTAGTTTCTTAAATAAAGTTTTTAAAAAAGGTGGATTTATCTTAATTGATGCAAACTCTAAAGATTATATGATCGGTAATCCTGGTAAGAATCCTATTAAATTAAGGATCCTTAAAAAGAATCTTCACTATAAATTATTATTCCATCCCGATTTATATTTTGGTGAGGCATATACTAATGGTGAAATTGTGATTGAAAACGGCACGCTGACAGATTTTTTGGATCTTGCCTTAATGAATTTTGGGAGGGGAGAATTAAACTTTTTCAATTATTTAATTAATAAATTAAGAGGGTCATATAGATATTTAACTAACTTTAATTTTATTAAAAAATCCAAAATGAATATATCTCACCATTATG
>MDTD01084261.1_pt1 | contig 10841 bp, 10 predicted proteins | sample 811221 | NCBI WGS metagenome assembly MDTD01 (sample SAMN05326646, study PRJNA326480) | marine metagenome | isolation source: seawater | place: Pacific Ocean: South West | collected 2011
ATTTTTTTTAGTCTTAGCTTATGTTTTTTGATGATAAATCTTTCTTATATAAATTGGATTGTTGCGATAATAAGTATTTATTATATTTTTTTTATTATAAAAAATAAAAATTACAAAAATTTTTTACAGGAAAAATGGTTTGTTTATGGTCTATATATTTTTTTATATTTGTTGCTAGTAAGTGTAATTTCAGATTACCAATCTGTCTCTTTAAGAAAAAGTTTTCATTTTCTTATATTTTTGATTTTTGCGCTAAGTATTAAAAATATAATATTAAATGATTACAATAAGAAAGTTTTTTACTCAAAAATTATATTTTTTATAATTTTATTTATAGTTTTAGATACATTGTTTCAATTTATTTTTGATAAAAACTTTTTTGGATTTGAAAGAGTGCATGGAAGATTGACTGGTCCTTTTAAAAATGAAGCATTGCCTGGTTCAATAATTTCAAAATTTTTTTTAATAGGTATTTTTTATCTTTATTTAAAATTTAACTCTAATAAATATTTTTTTTATATAATGAGTTTAGCTTTTTTAATAATTGGATCTTTAATAATTTTAACAACAGAAAGAGCTGCATTTTTAAATTTTTTTATTATTAATTTACTTTTCTTCATATTTTTAAAAAAATTTAGAAAAATTATTTTTACTTCCTTTTCTTTGATATTACTTGTGGGAGTCTTATCATTTAACTTTATTCAACCTATTGAGTCAAAAATAAGATATTCTCTTCAAAGTATTGGAATAAAAACTATAACAAATGCTAACCCTGACATATCCAAAGGTGAAAAATATTATTATATTGCAAGTAGTGTTTTCGATAACCCATATGGAGTATTATTTTTAAATTCAATAGAAATTTGGAAAAAAAATAAGTTATTTGGTACAGGATTAAGATCTTATCGGTATGAATGTGAGAAAACCAATGAAGATCTGATAAAACAATTTGTTAAAAACTATAAACATAAAAAATGCAACACACATCCTCACAACCTCTATTTTGAAATCTTAGCAGAAACTGGGATAATTGGGTTGTTTATTTTTATTTTATATTTCATTTATTTATTAAGATTAGGAATAATAAATTTAAAATTTATTACTGATCACAATGAAAAATTTTTTATGAAGTTAATGTTATTTAACTTATTAATAGTGTTTTTACCTTTCAAAGTTTCAGGAGCCTTCTTTTCTTCAATTGAGGGAGGGCTGAATTGGATTTTGATAGGTATTTTTTTGTCATGCATAAATAAAAATATATACAATGTTAAAAAATTTGAAAATTGAAAACTTTAAAATAAAATTATCAAAAGAGATTTGGAAACTAAGATTTTCAGATGATGCAAAAAAAAATTTTTTTGATAATAAAAATATATCCTTTAAAGACCATTTTAATTGGATAAAAAAATATCATAGAAACCAAAAAAAAATTTTTCTTATTGCAAAGCATAAATCCATTGTTATTGGATATGTAAGATTAGATTATATAAAGAATAGTGCTAAAGTCTCTACTATAGTTAAAAAAGCATATAAAAATAAGAACGTTGCATCTGTTCTTTTAAATAAAGCAATAGAAAAATCAAAAAAAAAAATTATTATAGCTGAAGTAAAAAAAAGTAATTTAAAATCAATAAATTTTTTTTTAAAAAACAAATTTCAGATTGAAAGAAAAAGAAATGGAATAGTTATACTTATGAGAAAACAAATAAAAAAAAATACACAATATTTGAAAATAATAAAAAAAATTGAAAATGTTAGAAAAAAAAATAATAAAAATTGGATGGACATTTTAAGGCTAGCATTTAAAAACTCACCCGATCAAGCTTCAAAAATATTTTCAGCAATTTATAAAGACGATAAAAAGATTTCAGCTCTGGCAAAACTTTTAACAAAATAAATGTTAAAAGAAATTAGATATTTAATATCATCCTTTCTAAGCTTTTTTATTCAAATTTCATTAGTAGTATTTTTAAATATATTAATTAAAAATGAAAATTTAGTTGTTTTAATTTCAATGGTACTAGTTTTTGTAATTAATTTTTTAATTTTAAAGTTTTTTGTTTATGAAAGTAATAAAAATACTAAAAATCAATTTTCAAATGTTATTAAAATTTCTATAATATCAAGATTTTTGGAGTTTTTATTTTTCTATTTTTTAAATGAATTATTAAACTATAACTATATGTTGATATATTTTTCAATTTTGATTATTTCAAATATTGTGAAATTTTTTATTTATAAAAATGTATTTGAAGACCGATGAGTAACAAATTACTGATACAAATACCTTGCTTTAATGAAGAGGCTTCATTGCCAATAACGCTAAACGCAATACCAAAAAAAATTAAGAATATTGATAGTTATGATATTTTAGTAATTGATGATGGTTCAACAGACAAAACTCTCGAGATTGCTAAAAAATTTGATGTTAAATACATAATATCTAACAAAAAAAATTTAGGTTTAGCTAAAACTTTTGAAAATGGTGTTAACTTTTTTAAAAGTAAAGATTACGATTATTTAGTAAATCTTGATGCAGATAATCAATATTCAGCCAATGATATAGAAAAATTAGTTGAACCACTTGTATCAAATGAATTTGATACTATTATAGGTCAAAGAAAAATTAATTCATTTAAGATTTTTGGATTCTTTAAAAGTTTATTACAATTATTCGGTTCATTTATTATTAGTATTTTAGTTGGACATGATATCAAGGATGCAACTTCTGGATTTAGAGCATACAATAAAAAAATATTAAATAATTTTAAAATTTACAACGAGTTTTCTTATACTCTCGAGAGCTTATTATTTTTTAAATCTCAAAAAGCTAAGATAAAATGTATTGATATTGAAACAAATAAAACTGTTTTAAGAAAATCAAGGTTATTTAAAAGTAATTTTGATTATATTATGAAACAACTACCTGTGATAATTAGGTCTTTTTCAATATATTTTCCTTTTAGATTTTTTTCATATATTTCAGCTTTATTTTTCATTCCTGGCGCTTTTTTGATTTTAAGATTTTTTATTTATTATGTGATCAATAGTTTTCAAGGGGGCAACATACAATCTTTAATATTAGCAACAATTTTAATAATAATTTCTTTCTTATTATTGATGTTAGGGGTAATTTCTGAGTCAATATCTCGTAATAGAAAATTGATAGAAAAAATTAATGATAATTTAAATAAAGAAGACACTTCCGCTCAAAATAAATATACCATTATAAAAGAGTGATAATACTTAACACTATAAAAAAGTCTTATATTTATCTAATACTAATATTAAGAAAATCTGGAATAATTAATTTTTTGGATAAATTTGAAATATTTAAAAAAAGTCACCTAAGATCATTGTTTTTTATTTATGATTTAAAATATTTAATAAAAAATAAATATTTATGGGTAAACTATAAATCACAACGAAGACTTAAAAAAATTTTAAAAACGAAATTTTCTATTTTAGAATATGGGTCTGGAGCTAGTACTATTTGGTTTTCTCAAAAAGTTAAATCAATTATCTCTATAGAGCATGATTATAATTGGTTTAAAAGTATCAAAAAAATTATAAATTCAAGTAATGTAAAATTAAAATTAGTAAAACCCGATAAAACTTTTAACTTAAATTTTAAAAGTGAAAAATTAAAAAATAAAAGTTTTAAAAACTATGTAAAATTTCCTTTAAAAAAAAATAAAAAATTTGATTTGATATTTATTGATGGTAGGTGTCGTGATCAATGTATTTACTTTAGTTATAGGTATTTAGTAAAAAAAAAAGGTATTATTGTTTTAGATAATTCTTCTAGAGAAAGGTATAGTAATTCAAAGAAATGGCTTATGAAAAAAGCCAAAAGAGTTGAAATGATTTATGATTATGTACCAACATTACCATACAAAGAGGAGACCACATTCTTTTTTTTTAATAGATCATGATTTTGTTAAATATTTACATAATAACCACCTTGATTTCTATATGTGGTTGGGGTTCGATTTTAAACAAACTAATTTATTTTGAAAAGAAGCAAAATCAAAATATATCCTCCTCATTTTTTTATGGATTATTTTTTGTTGGTATAATTTCTATACTTTTTAATTTTTTTTTACCTTTAAAGATAATTTCTTATTATGTGATAATTTCAGGAATTATATTATTTTTTATAATCTTAGGAAAAAACTTTAAGACTAATCAAGTAATTAAATTTATAATACCCACCACACTTATGTGTTTTATGTTAATCTACATGTCGTCAAATGTAGTTGACTTTCCCATGTACCATTTGCCTTATATATCTACTTTAATAAATGAAAAAATTTCCTTTGGTATTGCAAATTTACATTTTAGATATGCTCATACATCAATTATTCAGAATATTTCTGCGATATATTTTTATAATCAAATTGAATATGATAGTTTTTCCATAATACCAGGATTAATTTATTCAGTAACAGCTTACTTCATATTTCAAAAAATTATTTTTTTTAAAAACAATGATAAATTGTTTTTGTTAATTTTATCAGGATTAATTTTAAGTTTTATTTTATTAAGATTTTATAGATTTAATGATTTTGGTAATGACGTTCCTGCTCATATATTAGCTTTTTTATTATGCATTATTTTTTTTGAAATTCTTCTTTCAAAAAATAATAACTTTAATAATTTTCTGCTTTTATCGATTATAGCTTCTCTAGCATTTCTTTCAAAAATATCACTTTTAACTTTATTCATACTCCCACTGATTATAGTGTTATTGAAGAAAATTAGATTGGCACAAATTATTAATTTCAAATTTTTATCAATTTTTTTTATTTTTTTTTCAATTTTTTTTATAAAAAATATTATCATTTCAGGTTGTGCGATTTACCCTGTTAAAATTTCATGTATTGAGAGTGTTTCCTGGTATCCTAAAAATTATAAAGATCATGCGAATGTTGAAAAAAGAAATTTTGAATTAAAGTATAGAAGCAGAGGATACTCTGATTATGTTAAAGATGAAATAGATAAAAAATTATCAAAGTCAGAATACATTCAAAATTTTAATTGGATAAATACATGGTTTAAAAAAAATTTTTTAAATAAAACTTTAAAGAATTTTTTAATTTTTTGTCTGTTTGTTTCTATAATATTTTTATTTAACTTTAAGTATTTTTATAAAAAAAATAATTATAAAGATTTGGATTCCAAATATAAAATTTTTTTTTGGAGCTATTTGTCTATTGGAATTTTATTTTGGTTTTTTACAGCTCCAAATTATAGATATGGAGTATTTTATATTTTTATGCCATTAATTTTTTATTTATCACTTCTATTTAATCAGAGAAAAAAATTTATAATTAGTTATTTAAAATTCTCAATTCTTTTATCTTTAATATTTATTTCATTTTTTAATCTTAAAAGAATATTTAGTAATGAATTTTATTTTGACGATCTATTAATTTCAAAAAATATATTTTATAATACAAGTATTAAATATAAAAAAATCTCTTTAAACAATAATGATATAGTTATACCTCAAAATAATAATGTTTGCTGGTATACAATTAATCATTGCACTCATTTTGAAAATGCTGTTCAAAATTTGAATATTGAAAATATAAATGGTTATAAATTTTATATTCCAAAATAAATAATTTATTTTTTTTTTACTATTACTTGACCAAGTTTTATAAAAGACCCTTCATTAAGAATTACTCCTGGTCCAATCTTAGCCATTGCAGCGATCCAAGAATTATTTTTGACTTCAATTTTTTCAGCAATTAAATCAAAGGTTTCCTTTTTAAAATCATGGTTACCTGTACAGAAATAAACACCTTGTGATACACAGCAATCATCTCCGATTGATACTGTTTCAATATTATCAATCCACACTTTTTCTCCAATCCACGTATTATTGCCAATTTTTAATTTCCAAGGAAATTTTACATAAATTTTTGGCTTAAGGATTACACCATCTCCAATCTTTGCTCCAAACATAGATAATAAAAACTTTCTTAGGTTACTTGAAGGTATAAACGAACTTATTATTAGATTGTTTATTAAATACCAAAAAAAATTTTTAAAATAATTATTACCATAAATTTTTTGTCTTTTGAATTTTGATAATTTTATTTGCATAGGTACTTAAAATAACTGATTATTTAGAAATACTTTTAATATATTATAAAGAAGTTATAAAGATAAATACAAAATTAGTTAATAATGAAAAAATTACTTATATCAATTATAATTCCATGTTTTAATGAAAAAAAAACAATTTGTAAAATAGTTGATAAAATCAATAAACAAAAAAACATAAATAAAGAAATTATTTTAGTAGATGATTTTTCAACCGACGGAACTAGATCACTAATCAAAAAAAAAATTTCAAAAAAAGTAAAGAAAATAATATTTCATAAAAAAAATTTAGGTAAAGGTGCATCCATAAGATCAGCTCAAAAATATATAAATGGAGATATTGTTATCATCCAAGATGCAGATTTAGAATATGATCCAAATGACTATAATAAAATAATTAAACCAATAAATGATAAAAAATTTAAGGCTGTATATGGGTCTAGAGTATTGAATAAAAAAAGATATCAGTCAAAAAATTTTACATCAATTTTTAGAATTTTTGGGAATCACTTATTAACTTTTTTCTCAAATATAATAAATAATCAGAATTTAACTGATGCTCACACATGTTATAAAGCCTTTAATGCTCAAGTTTTTAAAAAAATAAAATTGATGGAAAATGGTTTTAGTTTCTGTCCAGAAGTTACTACCAAGCTTTCAAATATGAATATTAGTATTTTTGAAGTACCAATCAGGTATCGTGGAAGAGGGGTTAAAGATGGGAAAAAAATTCAATTCAAAGATGCATTTATCGCAGTTTTCACTTTGATTAAATATAAATTTTTAGGTTAATCATTAATATAAATTTTTTTTTGATCATCAATATTAAGAATATAGGATCGTCTTTCATTTATTTTTTTTAAATCATCTATTACTATTTCAAAGTCATATTTTGAATTACTATTAAAAATTATGTTTTCTTTTGAAATATTACTATAGTAAGCGATTATTTCTTTTTGAATAGACGGGTAATCTGAGATGATTAAATATTTATTATTATTCTTGTTCTCGTGATAAATTATTTCCTCTGCAGCTAAATATGCATCATAATATAAAGGATTTAAATCTTTTCTTATTTTACTTATAAAAAATAGTGGAAAAATTAGTATTAGAAAAATAATTAACTTATTAAATAATTTTAATTTTTTATTTATGAAATCCGTATTTAAAGAATTTAAATATAATACAAAAATATAAAGAGCCAAAGGAACAACCTGATATAAATATCTGTAAAAAGACGAAGCTTTTCTTGCATTCATTTCTGGAAAATTTGTTAAGTAGTTTATATTGAGAAAAATAATCCATACACCTAATATAAATAAATAAAAAATAGCTTCTTTTTTATAATCAAAAGATGATCTAAATAAAATAATCAATATAGGAAAAAAAATAATTAATAATGCAATTTTTCTCTCAAATATTTGTTTAAGAGCTGAAGTAATAATTTCAGAAAAAATATAAAATCTAAATCCATGATGACCAAATTTACTATATTCATCAAGATTTAACCCAGCGGTTATGATATAAATTTTCCACAAAATCCATGGAGTTAAAACAATTACAATTAATAAAAGAAATCGTTTCATAAAAATTGAAAATATTTTTTTTTCAAATTTAATTTGATATAAAGAGAGAAATAAAAAACAACTCAAAATTGAAAATAAATGAATTATCCCAACATTTTTATTTATTGGTATTAAGGAAATTACAAGTCCAAATAAAAAAATATTTTTAATGCTTTGTGTATGGAACGATAGTAGAAATTTTTTTTTTGATAAGATATATACAGCAACCAAAATAGAGACTCCCAAAATAAAATCATGATAGTGAGAAAATATTTTATCTGTTATCAATATTGGAGTACAAAAAGTAATAAATAATAAAAAATAATTATTTTGTTTTTTTTGCTTATAAAAAAAATTAGCTAATAAATATAATATTACTAAGCTAAATATAGAGGGTAAATTTTCTGAAGAAATTCCAGTAATAATTGTTGAGGAAGATATCAAAATATTTTTTGCTTGCGGATATGATGCATGGTGAAACATTTCGCCCAAGCTACTATTAATAAATGTTTTATTATTTATTAAGTAATCTGTTTGGTAAATCCAGAATGCAAATGAATCCCATTCCACAGTTTTCATTGATAGAAGAACTAAAAAATAAGGGGATAAGATAATTAAAACTTTGTAATCAAATTTTTTAAATTGAGAAATATTTATTATTTTTTTGTATACTAGAATAATTAATATCGTAATAAAAAATAATTTTGCAAGTAAAGATAGACTTAAGTTAAAAAACCAATTTCCAATAAAAAGGAAATAATAGAAAACGATCCAACCTAAAAAAAAATTTACTAACGCAGGTTCTGAATTTTGAAATAAATATTTACCTATTTGTGTAAGTAGATAAATTAATAAAATTAAATTAAAAAAATTTACAATTTCAATTACACTTGGATATAATTTTTCAAAATTTTCAAAATAAAAATGATAAGTTTGAATTAAAAAACTCATATTATAATTATATATTTGAATAAATTACAAATTTTAGTCTATACTTTTAATTTCATTAGTATAATAGAATTGGTTTCAATATGAAAAAAAAAGCTTTAATTTTTGGTATAACAGGACAAGATGGTTCTTATTTAGCTAAACTGTTAATAAAAAAAGGTTATATAGTTCATGGAGTTGTAAGAAGAAGTTCAAGTATAAATACTTATAGACTTGATGATATTTATAAAGGTCCATTTTCAAAAAATAAGAATTTAGTTTTACACTATGGTGATATTACCGACTCATTATCTGTAAATAGTGTGATAAAAAAAGTTAAACCAAATGAAATATATAATTTAGCAGCTCAATCGCATGTTGCTGTTTCTTTTGAAATTCCCGAATATACAACCAATACTGATGCATTGGGTACCTTACGGATTTTAGAGGCAATAATTAAAGTAGATAAAAAAATTAAATTTTATCAAGCTGGAAGCTCAGAAATGTTTGGTAAAGTTGTAGAGACACCTCAAAATGAGAAAACACCTTTTTATCCAAGAAGTCCATACGGTGTAGCCAAAGTCTATTCTTTTTGGATAACTACAAATTATAGAGAATCTTATAAGTTGTTTGCGTGTAATGGAATACTTTTTAATCACGAAAGTCCATATAGGGGTGAAACATTCGTAACTAAAAAAGTAATTAAAGCTTTGTGTAGAATAAAATACAGAAAACAAAAAAAATTAATTTTAGGAAATCTTTACTCAAAAAGAGACTGGGGTCATGCAGAGGATTATGTGAAAGCAATTTGGAAAATGCTACAACAAAAAAAACCAGATGATTTTGTAATTTGTACAGGTAAACAGTACTCTATTAAAGAATTTATAAATAGAGTAACCAAAGCATTGGACTTTAAAATATTCTGGAAAGGCAAAGGTATAAATGAAAAAGCATTTGATAAAGATGGAAATTGTATAATTGAATGTAATAAAAAATACTTTAGACCTGCTGAAGTTGATACTTTAAAGGGAAGTTATTACAAAGCAAAAAAAATACTTAAGTGGAAACCTGAAAGAAATATAGATTCATTGATTCAGGATATGATCTCTTATGAATTAAAAATTTTAAAAAAGTGATCAACAAAAATTCTAAAATTTTTGTTGCAGGTCATAAAGGAATGGTTGGATCTGCAATATTAAGGAAGCTAAAAACTTTTGGTTATAAAAAAATTTTAACAATTGATAAAAAAAAGCTTGATTTAAGAGATCAAAAAAAAGTTTTTCATTATCTAAACGAAAATAGACCAAAAGCGGTGATTATAGCTGCAGCAAAGGTTGGGGGCATTTTTTCTAATGACACATATAAAGCAGAATTTATTTATAATAACTTAGCTATTCAAAATAATCTAATTCATGGAAGTTTTAAGAGTAAAGTTAAAAATTTGATCTTCTTAGGCTCTAGTTGTGTATACCCAAAAAATAGTAAACAACCTATTAAAGAAAAATATTTATTGGCTAATTATTTGGAAAAAACCAACGAACCATATGCTATTGCTAAAATAGCGGGAATTAGTATGTGTGAAAGTTATAATTTTCAATATGGTTTAAACTACAAATGTTTAATGCCTTGTAATGCTTTTGGGATTAATGACAATTATGATATTAAAAATTCTCATTTTTTCCCTGCTTTAATTAATAAAATAGTAGACTCTATTAATAAAAACAAAGACCATATCAAAATTTGGGGAAGTGGAAAACCACGTAGAGAACTTATTTTTTCAGATGATATTGCAGATGCATGTATATTTTTTTTAAACAAGAAAACTAAAGAAACTTTAATTAATATAGGCACGGGTAAAGAAAAAAGTATAAATGAATATGCAAAATTTATCATGAAGCATTTGGGTGTTAATTTAAAAATAATAAATGAAAAAAAGAAACTTGAGGGAACTTTTAGAAAATTACTAGATGTATCTTTAGCAAAAAAATATGGATGGGTATATAAAACTTCTTTAGAAAAAGGTCTATCAGTAACAATTAATGATTATTTAGAAAATCAAGTTCTAAATAAACGAAAAAAAGTTCTATAATATGAATAAATATTTGACTTTTTGTAATTTGGAAACTATATCTTCCATGCCTGGTGATTTTTGCGAAAGGGTCATACCCGATCCCATTCCGAACTCGGAAGTCAAGCCTTTCTGCGCCGATGGTACTTTGTCTTAAGACATGGAAG
>MDTD01132336.1_pt1 | contig 10841 bp, 9 predicted proteins | sample 811221 | NCBI WGS metagenome assembly MDTD01 (sample SAMN05326646, study PRJNA326480) | marine metagenome | isolation source: seawater | place: Pacific Ocean: South West | collected 2011
ATAATAGCTACCGGTGCATCAAATATTAATGAAGTTGAAGAAATTTATAAAATAATAAAAAAATATAAAAAAAAATTTGTTCTTATGCAATGTAATACTAATTACACTGCTTCTCTAGAAAATTTTAAATATATTAATTTAAATGTTTTAAAAACTTACTCAAAAAAATTCAAAAACTGCATCCTTGGATTAAGTGATCATACCCCAGGACATTCTACAGTTTTAGGATCTATAGCATTAGGAGCAAGAGTAATTGAAAAACATTTTACATTAAATAACAATGACGAAGGTCCTGATCATAAATTTTCAATGACTCCTAATGATTGGTCTGAGATGATTAAGCGGTCAAGGGAATTAGAAAATGCTTTAGGCAGTGGAGTTAAAAAAATTGAGCAAAATGAAAAACAAACCTCAATTGTTCAAAGAAGATCTATAAGAACTAAAATGAATTTAATAAAAGGGACTGTTATTACAGAAAAGAATGTAACTTTTCTTAGACCTTGTCCCAAAAATTCATTACATCCCTATGAGCTAAAGAATTTGTTAGGAAAAAAAATAAAAAAAAATATTAAAGAAGGAGATATAATTAAATTAAAAGATGTTTATAACTAATACATAATTAAAGTTTTTTTAAACTCTATCATTATAAAAGTTAAATTCTAGTATATGAAAAAAAATTACAATAATAATTATTGGTATAAATATAATTCTTATCTTGATAACATTAAATTACTAGAACTTCATTACAAAAATTTTAGTCATACATTCTATTATAAAGATAAAATATGTGGACAAAAATTTGAAAGTCCAAATGAAATAAAAATTAAATATACCGAATTAAATTATTTTTTATCAGAACTTCATAATAAATTTAAAATAAATAAAATTAATAAATTCTATGGTAGGATATTTCCCTATCTGCCACATAATGAACAAAATGAAATTTCTAAAATAATGAAAGATTTAAAATATAAATTTTATAACGAAAAATATTTAAATCTAAATCTTTTAAACTCTGAGCTTATATTAAAAAAAAATATTAGAAAAAGTTATAAATCAATAATCAATAAAGAAGAAAATAAAATCATAAAAATTTATATTTCTGCTTCAAATTTTGACAATCATAAAAATATATTTAATGAATGGATAAGCCTCTACTCAAAAGCTATCATAAGAGGAGGTAAAAAATTTCCATCAACATGTTATAATTTATTAATAGAAGCAATATGTAATAATGAAGCTATATTAACATTAGCTTATGATAAAAATAAAATTCTTGGCGGTATGTTATTTAATATCCAAGGAGATATTGCTAATTACTCATCTGCTGCAAATTCAATTGAAATTGAGAGTGATAAGACCAGAAATATAGGCCATAACTTAATGTGGAATTCTATACTTTTCTTAAAGTCTATTCAAATAAGAAATCTAAATTTCGGAGTAATGCCTAACAAAAATCAAATAGATAATGATAGAAAGCTTCAAAATATATTTTTTTTTAAAACTGGTTTTGGAGCTATAATTAATACACAACTTTCTTTTGAACGTGACTATGAAAATTAATAATCATAATGTTTGTTTCGTTATTCCTGCATATAATGAAGAGAAAAATATTCTTTCAGTAATTGAAGGACTTAAGGATTTAGGTGATATTATTATTATAGATGATGGTTCAAAAGATAATACAGGTAAAATTTTAAAGGATATTAACTTAATATATTTTAAGTTTGCAACAAATATGGGTTATGATGCAGCATTAAATAAAGGTTTCGAAATTGCCAATTCGAATATGTTTAATTACATTATTACCGTTGATGCTGATGGACAACATAATTTAAAAGATATAAAAAAAATTAGAAAAAAATTAATTCAGGGATACCATGTTGTAAGTGGAAAAAGAAATATCCTTCCAAGATTTGGAGAAAAACTATTTTCTCTATATACAAAATTCATCTATAAAATTGATGACCCTTTATGCGGACTAAAAGGTTATAATATTAATGTCTATAATGAGTTGGGTTTTTTTGATAATTATAAATCAATTGGTACTCAATTATTATTATTTTCAATAAGAAAGAAGTATAAATATTATTTTTTTGAAATAGATGTCAACAATCGTATAAATAAATTAAAACCATCTTTTGGAGGTTTTTTTAAATCAAATTATAAAATACTCAGGTCTCTTCTTATTACTATCTCAAACGATGTTTATCTAAAATTTACATTTAATGATTAATGGAATCATAATTACGGCAAGACTTTCTTCTTCAAGATTACCAGGAAAGGTTTTACTTAAATGTGGAAAACAAACAATGATTGAATATTTAATATCAAGGTTAAATATTTCTAAATTTAATAATAAAATAGTAGTGGCTATTGATGAAGAAAAAAGTGATGATAAATTAGAAAAATTTCTTAAATCAAAAAAAATCAATTATTTTAGAGGCTCAAGCAATAATGTGACTAAAAGAGTCATTGATGCTGCTACTTTTTTTAAATTTGAAAATATAACTCTAATAACAGGAGATTGTCCATTAATTGATTATCAATTATTAGATCAATGTATTAGAGTTTTCTATCTAAATAAGTGCGATTTTGTAACTAATTGTAATTTTAGAAGTTATCCTGATGGAATGGATGTTCAAATTTTTAAATTAAAATCTTTGAAAAAAATTTATAAAGGAATTAAAAATGATCTAGAAAAAGAACATGTAACACTTGGCTTAAGAAACAATCCGAAAACAATTAGAACAATAAATTTAATTGCTCCTAAAAAACTTTTTTGGCCTTCTCTTGGATTGACACTTGATGAAAAAAAAGATTACATCTTAATTAAAAAAATTGTAAAACATTTTAAAAACAGAATAGATTATAATTGTTTAGATATTTTAAATTATTTAAATAACAACAAAGAATTAATCAAAATCAATTCTAATGTTAAGAGAAAAGGTGATAGTTAATTTTGAATAATAAATGTGGAATAATAATTGAAGCTAGAATGAATTCCAAAAGACTTCCTGGTAAACACGGACTAGAAGTATTTCAAAGGCCAATAATAAGTTTTCTTTTTGATAGATTAAAAAAAATTAATATAACAAATAAAATAATTTTAGCTAATACAACAAATGTGAAAGATAATTTTTTTATTTATTTAACAAAAAAATATAAAATTAAAAACTTTAGAGGGTCTGAAAATAACGTACTATTAAGAGTTCTTAATGCAGCAAAAGAATATAAAATAGATCATATAATAAGTATAACAGGCGATTGTCCATTAGTAGATCCTGAAATAGTTGAAAATTGCATCGATATATATTTTAAAAATAAATGTGACTATCTTACTAATTGCATTGAGCCTGCTTATCCTCAAGGAATGAATTGCCAAATATTTCGAACTGACATTTTAGAAGATTCATATAAAAGAATAAGAAAACTATATAGTAAAAATTCAAAAAAATTTAATTTTTATTTAGAACATCCAACTAGTTATATTATAGAAAAGAAAAATATATATGATCATATCTATTTATACCCTCCATCAGACATTTTTGCTCCAGATGTAAGGATAGAGTTAGATGATTACAGTGATTTTATTTTTATTTCTAAAATAATTAAAAAATTAGGAAAAAAAAATAATGATTATAGTTGTAAGAATTTACTGAATATTATTAAAGATCTTAAATGAATAAAAAAATTGATAGTATAATAATTGGAATGGGAAATATCGGCTATTTTTATGATCAAAATTTAAATCAAAAATTTATTCTTAGTCATAACAGGGCAATTAATAGAAATAAAAAATTTAATTTAATTGCTGTCGTCGATAATGATAATTCAAAAATTAATAAAATAAAAAAAAATTTTAAAAATAAACTGTATTTAACAGTTGATTCATGTCTAAACATTCATAATCCAGAATTAGTTGTTGTCGCCACTCCTAAAAATACACATTATAAAATTCTAAAAAAATTGCTTATAAAAAAATCAATCAAATTTATTGTTTGTGAAAAACCAGTTTGTTCAACATTAGAACAATTTCAAAAAATTTTAAATTTACAAAAAAAATATAAAAAAAAAAATATTTGTAAACTACACACGAAATTATAATCCTGCTTTAAATACTATAAAAAAAAATATTGATAAAAAAGTTTATGGTTCTTTTAATAAAGGTATTGTTTGGTATACAAAAGATCTTATTGAGAATGGCTCACATTTTGTAAGTCTAATGATTTATTTTTTTGGAATACCAAAGAATTATCGATTAATTGACAAGAATAATAATAGTGAAATTGATTTTTTATTAATATTTAAAGATATTAGCATATTTTTTATAAATCGAGATCATAAAAGTTTTTCTATGGGAACTTTTGAATTATACAGTAAAAATTATAAAATTTCATTTGAAGATGATAAATCTATTGAAATTTATAAATTTTTTAATGATACATTCCAAAGAAAAGAAAAAAAAATGAAACTTTTTAAAACAATTAATTATCCAAAAAATAAAAATATCTCTTATTTATATCAAAACATTTTTAATAATTTAAGTAAATCTGAAAAAATCATGTCTGATGTAAAAAATGCTTTATTGACTAAAAATATAATACATAAAATTATAAAAGATGAAAAATAATAATAAATTAGCTTTATTTGGAGGCCCTAAAACCTTTAAAGAAAAAGTTATAATAACAAATACAATAGGGAAAGAAGAAATTAGTGCTGTTAATGCTGTAATGAAATCGGGTGTATTATCTAAATTTTTGGGTGAGTATGATAGTGATTTTTTTGGAGGCCCAAAAGTTTTAGAATTTGAAGATAAAATTTGTAAATTTTTTAATGTTAAACATGCCATAACAGTTAACTCTTGGTCTTCTGGTCTTACAGTTGCTGTAGGAGCAATTGGTATTGAGCCCGGTGATGAAGTTATAGTGCCAACTTGGACAATGACAGCTTCTGCAACTGCTATTCTACATTGGAATGCAATTCCTGTTTTTGCTGATATTGAACTTGATACATTCAATGTAGATCCCAACTCTATAAAAAAAAATATAACTAAGAGAACTAAAGCAATTATGAGTGTTGATATTTTTGGTCATTCGGCAAATATGATAGAAATTTTAAAAATTGCTAAAAAATATAATTTAAAAGTTATTTCTGATACTGCTCAAGCAATATGTTCAAAATATCATGGGAAATATTCTGGAACTCTCTCAGATATAGGTGGTTTTAGTTTTAATTATCATAAACATATTCACACTGGAGAAGGTGGTGTTTTGGTTACAAATGATGATAAATTAGCTTTAAAAATGAAAATGATAAGAAATCACGCAGAAGCAGTTGTTAGTGATTTTAAAATAAAAAATATTTCAAACATGATTGGAAATAATTTTAGAATGGGTGAAATTGAAGCAGCTATAGGTATTTGTCAGCTAAGAAAACTTAAAAAAATCGTTTTATCTAAGCAAAAACAGGCTAATTTATTAATAAAGGGTTTGAAAAATCTTAAAGGATTAAGACTTCCAAAGACACTAAAGGGATGCACGCATTCATATTATGCCTTTCCTATGCTTGTAAATGAAAAAATTACAGGTGTTACTAGAGATAAGATTTATGATGCTTTAATTGCAGAAGGAGTACCTGCATTAGCTAAAGATTATTCAAAATTACACTTATTACCAATCTATCAAAAAAAAATTGCCTACGGAACTAAAGGCTATCCTTGGACTGGGGATAATTATAAAGGAAAAGTAAATTACAAAAAAGGGATTTGTCCTAATGCAGAGTTTATTTCTGAAAAAAGTTATATTAATTTTGGAATTTGTTTATATGAATTAAATAACAAAAAAATAGACAAAATTATAGATAGCTTCCATAAAGTATGGTCAAATTTAGATAAATTAAAAAGCAAATAAATTTAAGGTGAAAACAAAAATCGTATTTGTTACCCATTCTATAGGTAGTACAAATATGGCTATAGAAATAATAAAAAATTTATCAACTAACTTTGAAATATACGTTTTTTATACCTCCTATAGTAAAAAATATTTTAAGTCATTTAACAAATACATAAATTATATTGAATGTAGAAAAAATATTTCTAAAAAAAAAATTAGAGAATTACTTACGTTTATTAATCCTTCTTTTGCGTTCATTGGTGCAGGTGGAGATAATATGTTTGAGTTTAATTTTTTAATTGTTTGTAATAACTTAAAATTACATACATGCTCAATTATTGATTCTTGGTCCTACCCATTCAAAAGATTTAGAAGAATAATTAATAATAAAACTATCACTATTGTTCCAAAAATAATAGGTGTGCCAAATAAGGAAACAAAAGAAAATTTAAAAAAAAATTTCAAAAATAAAAAAATTTTAATTTATATCACTGGATTGCCCCATTTATATTCTAAAGCAGCGACTTTATTAAATTTTACTAAAAACACTAATTATCAAAAGAATATAGTATTCATTTCAACTCCTATGGAGATATCAAAAAAATATCAAGTTTTAGATAAAAATCAAATAATATTTGATAGTTCTAAAATTTTAAATATTTTTATAAAACAAGCTATAAATTTAATAAGAATTAAAAAAATTAAAACTAATATTTATATATGCTTACATCCTCTTGATAGTATTTTGAATTATGCTTTTTTAAATAAATTGAAAAGTACAAGCTTATTAAAAATTACTGTTATGAAAAATAATAAAAATATTAAGAATATTTCTAATATTGATGCAGTATTTGGCATTACATCCACAATGCTTTTGGAATTTATATATGCTAATATTAATACATATAGTTTACAAATAGGAAGAGGTTTTAGTCGTAAAAACAATTATTTTAGTAATATTAAAAATTTAAATGTTATAAATTCAAAAGAAAAATTAAATAAAACACTAATAAATATTTTACAAAATAAAAAAATAACTATTAAAAAAGATAAATACGAAAAGACTGAAAAAACAATTTCTAAAAAATTAGTTAATTTTAAGATTCTAGTAAATAAAATAATTTCTCGTAATATGAATTCAATAAAGAAAAATGAATTTTAGTAATTATCGCAAAGATATAGATGGGCTAAGAGGTATCTCAATTCTTTTAGTTATATTTTATCATTTTGATTATATGTATTTTAAAAATGGCTTTATTGGGGTTGATATTTTTATTGTTATAAGTGGTTATTTAGTAACAAATATAATTTTAAATAAAATTAATAATAAAAATTTTTCATATACTTCATTTTTATTAAATAGGGCACGAAGATTATTACCTACTTTAACCTTTTGTTTATTTTTTTCTTTTTTTATATCCTATTTTTTATTTACTGAAGAACTTTTTATAAAATTTTCGAAGACATTATTTTACTCAGTAATTTATTCAGCCAATATTTTTCTATGGAAAAATACTAATTACTTTTCAGGTGATGGTGAATTTAATCCACTTTTGCATATTTGGTCATTAAATATAGAAGAACAGTATTATTTTATTTGGCCTATATTTTTGATTTTTCTTTTGTTTTTTACCCGGAAAAATAAATTTATTATATACTTAATTTTAATTTTACTGTTTGGACTAAGTTTATTTATTTCAATTTTGTTTAAGGAATCTACATTAGCATCATTTTATTTGCTTCCATTTCGATTATATGAATTCTTAATCGGTTCGTTTATATCATTTCTAAAATTAAATAATAATAAAGTAAAATATAGTAATTTATTTACAGTTTTAGGTCTAATTTTAATTTTAATATCACTATTGCCATTTCAAGATTATAAATATTATCCATATCATTATGCGCTTTATCCATGTTTGGGAACAGCTCTAATAATTACTTTTAATAATAAAAAATCATTCCTTAATTTAATTTTAACAAACAAAATATTAATATATTTTGGCTTGATCAGTTATACATTATATGTTTTTCATTGGCCAATAATTGTATTCTACAAATACATGATTTTTGAAAATATTTCTTTTTTAAATAGTATTTATCTAATTTTATTTATTTTTGTATTTAGTTCATTAATTTATCATAAGTTAGAATTACCAATCAGAAGAAAAATTTTAATTAAACAAGATAGGAACTTTTTATTCTATTTTTTTGTTCCAAGTATTTTTCTATTATTCTTTAATATCTTAATTATAAACAATAATCTTTTTATAAATAAAATTAACACAAAAGATTATTTCAAAAATGAGGGAATTTATGCAGGCTTAGCAACAAAAGAAAATCATATTTATAATTATGATAAAGAAAATCAATACAATATCTCAATTATTGGTGATAGTCATGCTAGGCAATACATATACCCAATCATTGCTTTATTAGAAAATGATAAATTTAATGTAAAAACTAATATATTAGATTCTTGTATTTCTTTACCAAATTTAATTTCAGACATGGAGATATGGGCAGATAAAAATTATATAGCTAAATGTACTAATCATTATAAAGATTTTTCTAAGGAAAACAGAGAAAGTGAAATTATTTTAATTGCTTATAGATGGTATAATTTAATAAAAAATAAAAAAAATTTAGACTCAGATAAATTTAATTCAAATTTAGAAAAATCTATTGGTAAACTTATTAATTTATTCTCAGAAGAAACAAAATTTATATTTATTGGAAATGTACCTGGAAGTAATTACAAATGGGGCTATAAACAATGTTTATTAAGAAAAATAAAAGTAAATCAATGTAGAGATAAATATAATATTAGTAATGGTGAATTTTATAAATATAATAAAATTTTTGAAACAATAGAAAAAAAATATAACAGAGTAATTTTTTTAGATCCCTATGAATATTTATGTAATGATTCTTTATGTTTTAATTTAATCGATAATAACATAATATATAGTGATCATGCACATTTAACTAAATTCTCTTCAAATTACTTTATATTTAAAAATAAAAACAAGATAAAAAAATTTATAATGAATTAAATAAAAATGAGAATTATAAAAAAAATATTAATTAATTTAAATATAATTGTTGGTGATTATTTCAATAATGATATCAATAAATTAATTAAAATAAATAGATTTTTTTTTACAAAACCAAAGACTAAACCAAATGTTATTTTATTTGATTTTTATAGAGTCTTAGAAACAGAAATTATAAGATCTTATTTATTAAAAAACTTATCTTCATTATACAATGCTGAAATAAATTGTTTTATCAATTCACCTTTTAACAATATTAATTTTAAATGGAAATCATTTTATAAATCTTTTGGTACAGCAAAATTTATATACGTAAAATTAAATAATAATCAAAAAAAAGAATCTCTTAATATTTTTAATTCGTTAATTAAAAAAATAAAAAATAAAAATGATTTATTTAACCTTCATGTATTTAATGTTCATATCGGTGTCGATATATATGAAGAATTTATGATGAAATATCAATATCCTACTTTTGAATTATCTCATCAATTTGCAAAAAAAGAAATATTTAATGGTATAAAATTATTAGTATTTTGGAAAGATTACTTCAAAAGGAATAAGGTTAAAGCTATTGTTAATTCCCACTTAAGTTTAAGATTTCTAAGTTTACCAGCAAAAATTGGAGGTGCGTTGTATGATATACCATTCTTTTCAGCTCATTCTAATGGCTTAAACTTTATTAAAGAACCTCACAATCATTCAGAATTTATAAAGAAAGTTTATCAAAATTATCCAAAAAAATTCAAGAAATTGAATCCTTCAGAAAAGATTAAAGCTTTAGGAATATCTAAAGATAGATTGTGTAAAAGATTATCTGGCACAATTGGGGTTGATATGGATTACTCAAAAAAAAGTGCTTTTGTTAATTCACTTGTTAACAAAGATTTTTTAATTTCTAATAAAAAAAATATCAAAATATTAATTTGTACACATGAATTTTATGATAGTCCAAATTCATTTGGTGAGCTTTTGTTTAATGATTTTTATGAATGGTTAAAATTTTTAATTAAGTTTTCAGAAAAGGTTAATTACGAATGGTATGTTAAGTTGCATCCAGATTTTGATACATCTACATTGATAATTCTTAATAAATTATTTAAAAATAAATCTAATTTTCACATATTGGAATCAGATATATCCTTCCATCAAATATACAAAAAAAATATTAAAATTGCTTTAACTTGCTATGGTTCTGTTGGTCATGAGTTACCTTTGATTGGTTTTAGAGTGATTAATGCAGGAACAAATCCACATATCGCATATAACTTCAATGATCATCCAACAAGTATCAAAGAATATGTAGATTTTTTATCAAATCTTGAACAAGCATGGGAAAATAAAATTGACTTAACAAAAATTTATGAATTTTACTATATGCATTATATTTATTCTTCAAATGATTGTATTCAAGATTTTAAATTTTATGATAATTTCATATCAGAACAAAGTTTAGATAAATCTAATATTATAAATTATATAAATTCTATTGATCGTAATAAATTTAAAAAAACTTTAGCGCTCATAAAAAAGAAAATCATTAATGCTATGAAGTAATTTGTTTTTTTAACTCATTAGGTATTTTAAAATGATTTTCTAATTCAAGATATTGTTTATTTTCAAGTTTTGGATAAAGATATGCAGTCATTGAAAGTCTTTCACCATTCTGAATTTTTATACCTCTGTGCAATCCAGAGCTGTTAAATACTATACAAGTTCCTTTACTCCCTACTAGTAATTTTTTTTTACCAAAATTAAATTTCTGCAATATTTCAGGGGTTAAATTATTATATCTTGTAATATTATTTGAAAAAAAATTTAATATAAGATTAATAATTTGAAAGTATTTTTTATGTGATTTTTCAAAATAACAAAAGGGTCCTTTCTTTTC
>MDTD01133466.1_pt1 | contig 10841 bp, 9 predicted proteins | sample 811221 | NCBI WGS metagenome assembly MDTD01 (sample SAMN05326646, study PRJNA326480) | marine metagenome | isolation source: seawater | place: Pacific Ocean: South West | collected 2011
ATATTTTCTTAATTTGTTGTCTAACAACTTTGTTTAAATTGATTAGCCACAACTGATCCATATATAGGCTTTCTACGTACATAAAATTAACTATAGAGTAAATATATGGAGCATTCATCAAATTTCAAAATGAATATTGGAGTGATAGGAAGCGGAATTTCCGGCTTATCCACAGCATGGCTCTTATCAAAGAACCATAAAGTGACAATTATTGAGAAAGACTGCCGAGTAGGTGGCCATGTCAATACAGTAGATATTAATGGTACTTGGATTGATACAGGCTTCATCGTTTATAATATGGCGAATTATCCCAATCTAATTGAATTATTTCAACATTTAAATATAGAGACACAGCAAACGGACATGTCATTTGGAGTATCCATAAACAGTGGTGATTTTGAATACTCTGGTGGTAATTTTATTGGCCTTTTTGCACAGAAGCGTAATTTGATTCGACCAAAATTTTGGTCAATGATACGCGATATTTTGCATTTCTATAAAGATGCACCCAATCTGGTTGCAAATGATGCATACAAAAATATTACACTTGGTGAATTTCTAAAAAAACAAGGGTACTCAGTGTCTTTCCAACACAATCACCTTCTTCCGATGGGAGCTGCTATATGGTCAACCTCTGTCAGTAGCATGATGGATTATCCACTAACTTCATTTGTTAGGTTTTGTGAAAATCACGGACTTTTAAAAATTTCAAATCGTCCAGAATGGCGAACAGTAATTGGTGGCAGCCATAACTATGTTAAAAATTTAATTGAATCATGTAACTTTCAATTGTTAATAAACAGCGCTGTTTCAAAGATAACAAGAGAGAAGGAGAGGGTGCACGTTGAACTCTCTAATGGCAAAGTTTTTTCATTTGACCAAGTGGTGCTCGCAACTCATGCAGATCAAAGTTTACAAATGTTAACAGACGCCAGTCCCCTTGAACGTGAAGTGCTTGAAACTTTTTCGTACAAGTCAAATGAAGCATTTCTTCACACTGATCAGACGTTAATGCCCAAAAATTTAAAAGCCTGGTCAAGCTGGAACTATCTTAGCCACCAAAAAAATACATCAAACACTGCTTGCGTAACTTACTGGATGAACCGTCTTCAAAAACTCAACGTTAAAGCAAATTATTTTGTCACTCTAAATCCGATTCACAGCCCCCAAAAAAAGTCAATTTTACGTCGCTTCCAATATCATCATCCAATCTTTAACAAAATGGCAGTCAGTTCACAACCAAAGTTGTGGGATATTCAGGGTAAAAATCGTACATGGTTTAGTGGTAGCTATTTTGGTAATGGGTTTCACGAAGATGCACTTCAATCTGGCTTGTTAGTTGCTGAAGCTCTGGGTGGACTTCGTCGACCATGGACCGTAAAAGATGAAAATGGGAGAATGACGCTCCCAAACAACTGGCTGGAAAAAATTAAAATGTTTAGAAAAACGCCTTAAGATGAAAAAATTCCGATCAAGAATTTATAAAGGCCGTGTGTTTCATCAGCGTTTTCGTCCAAAAAAGCACCGTTTGAGCTACCGTGTATTTTCCATGTTTATCGATCTTGACGAACTAAAATTACTTGATGAAAAACTCTATCTTTTTTCATACAACAAATTTGGTCTTTTCTCTTTTTGGGACAAAGATCATGGGCCCGGAGAAGAAGGCAATCTTTTTTCTTATGTAAGTGCTATGCTAAAGTCTGCAAAGAAAGATGAGCGCATTGGGAGGATTAGTTTACTTTGCTATCCGCGGATTTTTGGGTATGTATTCAATCCATTGAGTGTTTATTATTGCTATGATAAGGCAGATAAGTTGATGGCCATAATTTGTGAAGTAAACAACACATTCGGTGAGAGACACAGTTATATAATTGATGCAGACAACCAAGATGCAAAATCAATCAAAAAATCCTGTTCCAAGGTTTTCTATGTCTCCCCTTTTATGGATGTTAACGGTGAATATCACTTTCGCTTTTCTTACCCTAGTAATAATATCTCTGTACTCATAGATCATATAGACGAGCACGGTATTTTACTAAGAGCATCTTTTTGTGGACTATCTTCTTGGGTTAGTGATCGAGTGTTTGCTTCACTTTTATTAAGATACCCACTGATGACGCTTAAAGTTATCTCCGGCATCCATTGGGAGGCTCTGAAATTATGGCTAAAAGGAACTAAAATTTATGACCGACCACCTCCACCGAATTCCTCAGTAACTAATGTTGAAAAACACCAAATGGAAACCAGGTTATGAGCAAAAAGTTCACTAAGCTCCACAAAACAAACAAAATTGAAAATTTGTGGGTAACACGATTTATTAATTCTTTTACAAAAATTGATAATGGGAATTTAACAATTATTTTGCCTGATGGAAACCATGTTTACCTGGGCTCAAGTGACACAGTTGGTCCAATCGCAACATTGAAACTGAATTCTTACAATCCAATATCCAAAATCTTATTAAAAGGAGAGGTTGCATTCGCAGAAAGTTATATGGATGGAGAATGGGAAACTCCTGATTTAACAGCGATATTTGATTTTTTTCTTGCAAATGAAAGAGTGTTAGAAGATCAAACTATGGGATCGTGGAGTTCGCGTACTTTACTTCGTCTTCAACATATTTTTAAACGGAATTCCAAGGCAGGGTCAAAACGCAACATCGCATATCACTACGATCTAGGTAACGATTTCTATAAGGCGTGGCTTGATGATACAATGACATATTCATCAGCAATTTTTAAAAAGGGCAATGAAAGCCTGATGGAAGCGCAAGTCAACAAATATAATACTATTGCAGAAATTGCGGACTTAAGAAAAGGTGACAATGTTCTAGAGGTCGGATGTGGCTGGGGAGGATTTACTGAGATTGCTGCGAGTAAGCATGGTTGCAAGGTTCATGGTCTAACCCTCTCTAAACAACAATTAAATTTTGCAAAAAAACGTTTCCGTTCGTCAAACATAGATGATATTGCCACCGTTTCCTTCACCGATTATCGAGACAGCGTTGGTTTTTTTGACAAAATCATTTCTATAGAAATGTTTGAAGCTGTTGGTGAAGAAAATTGGAATGCTTATTTTCAAACTATATATGACCGACTTAAACCTGCTGGCATAGCTGTTTTGCAAGTTATTACAATTGATAATGAGCGTTTCAAAGCCTATCGGAAAAGCGCAGATTTTATTCAACGGTATATTTTTCCTGGCGGATTTCTTCCTAGCCCTCAGGCTCTCGAGGAGGCAATTACCCGAAACGGTTTACGTTTGGAATGTTCACGTTTCTTCGGCTCCTCATACGCAAGAACTTGCTCAATTTGGAAAAAACAATTTCAACTTGCTTGGGAAGAAATTGAGCAACTTAACTATGATCAAAGCTTTAAACGAATGTGGGAATATTACCTATCTTATTGCGAGGCTGGATTTAAGGCAAAAAGAGTCGATGTTGGCATCTTCAAAATCATCAAACCTGCATAAAATACTCTATGCGCTACCGGCATTTGTTCTGGCGTTGCCAACAATCCCAGTGTTTATCTTATTACCTACGTTTTACGCTGAAAGCCTGGGACTTGGTCTTGCAACTGTGGGTGGAGCATTTTTTATGTTACGTTTGCTTGATGTGATTAGCGACCCATTATTGGGTTGGATATCTGATGCCATGCCTGTAACACTTGGAAAACGAAAATTACCAATGGCAGTTGGTGGTTTAATTGGAGCACCCTCCATAATAATGTTTTTCTCTCCAAACACAGACATCACAGTATGGTATTTATTGATATGGGGTGGTTTACTCTATGTCTCATGGACAGCAATACAGATTCCATACATAACTTGGGCTGTTGAACTTGATAGTGATTATACTGAACGTTCAAAGTTGAATGGTATACGCGAGGGGTTTGGGTTACTTGGTATCATGGCTATTGGAGCTGCCGGTTATTTTCTAGCAAATATTTCTGAGTCAGAACGCTTTAAAATAATAGCTTGGGGGACAGTCTGTATTGGCATTTTAATATTTTTTATTTCTCTTTATTTAGTTCCCCAAGGAAGAGTGTCCGCTGAGCACCGATCCAAATCGTTTACCTTACCCAAAAATAATAAGCTATTCCTTCGCGTGCTTTTTGCTTGGTTCATTAATGGATTTGCAAATGGCTTGCCTGCTGTATGTTTACCTCTTTTTTTAAATTACATAATCGGGGCTAATGAAGAAGATAAAGCGTCAATGCTATTAATATACTTTTCATTTGCTGTAATAGGTATCATGGGATGGGTTAAATTAGCGGCGCTGATCAGCAAACATAGAGCATGGTGTATTTCCATGGTTTCTGCCTGCATAGTTTTTCTATTTGTGCCATTTCTAAGTAGCGGCGATATATTTGCATTTGGGGTGATATGTGCTCTAACTGGACTGACATTGGGAAGTGATCTTGCACTGCCACCAGCAATTCAGGGAGATTGCGCCGATTGGGATCAATTGCGCTTTAACAAGAACCGCACAGCAACTTTATTTTCTTATTGGAGTATGGCAACCAAATTAGCACTTGGCCTTGCTATTGGAACAGCTTTCCCAACTTTAGCTTATTTCGGGCTCAGTGAAGAAAATTCAAATATTCCTGAAAAAGCCCTTACAGCTCTGGTGGTGATCTATGCAGTGATTCCTATCGTATTGAAGTTAATATCTGTTCTAGTGATGTGGAATTTTCCAATAACACAAAAGCGACACAAAGCTATTCAGAGCCGTTTGGAGAGAAATTAATGAATTCGATTACTGCCAATTTCACTGCTATGCTTGTGATAACAGGATTAATACTGGGATGTACAAACATGAAACCCCAAGATTTTAGCGATACCGAACCAAAATTTAACTTATTTGATTATTTTGCTGGCGAAACAAGAGCATGGGGTTTATTTGAGAATCGATTTGGAACAGTAAAACGCCAATTTCAAGTGTCTATAACCGGAACGATAAAAGACGAGATATTAACACTAGATGAAAAATTCACCTACAGTGACGGAGAAACAGACACTCGCATATGGCAAATAGAAAAAAAATCTGACAGCTATTATGAGGGTCGTGCTAGTGATGTGGTTGGGATTGCTAAAGGTATTGCTTCTGGCAATTCTCTCAACTGGCAATATGATTTAAATCTCAAGGTTGATGATACAACATACAAAGTTCATTTCAATGACTGGATGTTTCTTCAAAACGACGGCGTCTTAATCAATCGCGCGAAAGTTAGTAAATGGGGATTTGAAGTAGGACAAGTTACGTTATTTTTCATAAAACCTTTAAACGGTTCTTAATTATACGCAATAAGCCACCAATTATCGGAATTTTTTCATAGAATTGTTCCCCTGAGTCCCAATAATCAATATGTTCAATCACCATACCTTGTTCGTTAAAAATTACCTCACTCATTCCTTCAACAGTCCATTTGCCTAACCCTTTGACATGGCCATTGAAACTCCATCGTAAATATAAAACATCACCAACCCAAGATTGCGACGTAACCCTAAAAACAGGATTTGAAACACTTGAAAGAACTCTTTTGAGAAGTTTTCTCAATTTTGTTCTTCCTACTATATCATTAAATGGATCCTTGAATCGAACTGACACATCTACAAAACTTTCCAGTTCGTCAATCCTCTCCAAAGACAATTCTTCATAAAGACGAATATATGCCCTAGCGTTATCTATTTTCATTATTTTGATATCATACGCATCAGTCTAAAATAAAGCCAATAGGGTAGCACACGAAGAATTTTCATTCGACGCACAAATGGTCCTGGAAAAGCTATCTCAAATTTTTTCTTTTTTATACCTTTTCGGATTTCGGCTGCCGCTTCCTCTGGCTCTATCAAAAAAGGCATGGTGAAGTCATTTTGCGCTGTAAGTCGACTTCTTACAAATCCTGGGTTTATCAACTGAATAGTTACAGCACTAGATTGAAGTTCCGAGTGTAAACTCTCACAAACTGAGATAAGAGCTGCTTTACTGGGCCCATAACCAGATGAATTTGGCAATCCACGATATCCAGCAAGGGACGCAACCACACAAATGTGGCCTCTTCGACTTTTGAGCACTGACAACAAAGTCTTAATACAATTTAAAGTTCCGAAGTAATTAACCTCCATAATACCACGAAAATCATCAATTGATGATTTTACGGTAGGACCAGGATTGTATTCACCAGCATTGAGTATTGCTAAATCAGGAGCACCAATAGTTTCAACACAATGTTTTACAGCTCCTAGGTCCCTGATGTCACAGACCATATTGATAATATTTGGTGACAATTCACAGACTCGATCTAATTTTTTTTGTTCACGTCCACTTATGATAACTCTCCAATTATCTCTTGCAAAAGAGAGCGCAAGAGCTTTTCCAATTCCACTTCCTCCCCCTGTTATCCACACGGAACTCATCAATCACTCTCACAAGTTTTGCAAATATATTCTATTGTTGAGCCATCACGAGCTTTGAACATTAACTTTACCCAACGACCTTGAGGATCATACCAAACAGATGTGTCTTCAATCTCCCCGCTGTAATCATACCGAACAGCTCGCACTGACCCCTCGGATAAAGCAACTCTCTCCTCTTCTCGACGTAACACTTTGATAGAATTTATCCGACCGGTAAGGGTATTAAGGACGACGTTTGAATTTACAACATCAGCATTCCAATGATTGGAACTAAAAATAGGAACTTTAGCACGCGCTCTACCGTTTGGCCCGTCAACTACTATCTCATCTCCTTCAACATTTGCATTAATCTCTGTGCTTTCTCCTCCATCATTTACTTTTACATTTAGTTTACTTAACAAGTTTTCTCTCCAAATCTCAGTGGAAACATAGCTAAATGTATAAATAGGAAACATCAAAACATAAATTTTTAGCATCATATGTGATTTGATTACCAATTTACCATCTTCCCGATCAAAACTTGTTTTGTGTTCACCAACAATCTTGCCTTCTCTGATTACATCAAACTCAATTTTGCTACCATACAAAGATACAGGTCCTGAGTCCGCCGTAGCAGAAAATGGAAAAATTATAATTAATAAAGCAACAATCCAGAGTCGCATTACAAAAAACCTCAATGAAATTTTAAATCAATTCTCGCAACGGCAGTTCATTACGAATATTTCAATTAGCTACAAACAAAATCATAAAAAAGGTAAATTAGAATTTTTCTGTGATCCTCATTGCAAAATTCAGCCACTCGATAAACAAGAATTTCATAAATCATATTATGAAATCAATTAAACTTTATTAAAAATGAAAAATGGTGGGCCTGGCAGGACTCGAACCTGCAACCAGACCGTTATGAGCGGCCGGCTCTAACCAGTTGAGCTACAGGCCCACCGTGCCTCTGCAAAATGGAGGCTATATGAAAAGGCTAGGTTTTCCCGGCCCCTTTTTTCAACTTGATTAACTTAGTAATCCAAAAAGCTTCTGAGTTTACGCGATCGACTGGGATGCTTTAATTTACGCAATGCTTTAGCTTCAATTTGTCGTATCCTCTCTCGTGTTACAGAAAACTGCTGTCCAACTTCCTCTAAAGTATGATCTGTATTCATTCCAATACCGAAACGCATTCGAAGCACACGTTCTTCCCTAGCTGTCAATGATGCCAATACTCTAGTAGTTGTCTCCCGTAAATTAGCCTGAATGGCAGCATCTAACGGCTGAACTGCATTTTTATCTTCAATAAAATCACCAAGATGCGAATCTTCCTCATCTCCAATCGGTGTTTCAAGGCTTATTGGTTCTTTTGCAATCTTTAATACCTTACGAACTTTTTCAAGTGGCATAGAAAGCTTGATGGCCAACTCTTCAGGCGTAGGCTCTCTGCCTATTTCGTGTAACATTTGTCTTGATGTTCTTACCAGTTTGTTAATAGTCTCAATCATGTGAACAGGTATTCGTATTGTGCGCGCTTGGTCAGCAATCGAACGTGTAATTGCTTGTCTAATCCACCACGTGGCATAGGTAGAAAATTTATATCCTCTTCTATACTCAAACTTATCAACAGCCTTCATGAGGCCAATATTTCCTTCTTGTATTAAATCCAGAAATTGGAGCCCCCGATTCGTGTATTTCTTTGCAATGGAAATAACTAGTCGCAGGTTAGCCTCAATCATTTCTTTTTTTGCTTTTGCGGCTTCTCGTTCTCCTTTTTGAACAACGCCAACGATACGGCGAAATTCTGTTACTGGAAGTCCCGCTTCATTTGATAGCTCTCCAATTTTTTTACGAATAACTGAAACTTCGTCACCTGACCGATTTACAAATCGCTCCCATGCCTTGCCCGGTAATTTTGAAACTTTCTTCAACCACCTTGGATCCAATTCATTGCCTCGATATTGCTCTAAGAATTCTTCGCGCTTCACCTTTGATGTTGTCGCCATTCGCAAAATTTTGCCTTCTAAGCCAAGCAACTGCCGATTAAGGCCGTATAAATGCTCAACTAGTTGTTCAATACGATTGTTGTTTAAATGCACACCTTCCATCAACTCTACAAGCTCATGACGAAGTTTGCTGTATCGTTTTTCCTGAGCTGGCTTGATAGTTTCTCCTTTTGAGAATGCTTCCATTCGCTGCAATTGGAGACGATGAAGTTTTTTGTATGTCTTAGCAATTACTTGAAAGGTCTTAATCACATCAGGCATCAACTTGGCCTCGAGCATTGCTAGGGACAAATTCACTTCATCTTCAGCATCCTCTTCAATAGTTTTTTCATCGTCTGTCTTTTCTCGATCTTCAATATTTTCATCTGTAATTTTGTCATTTACAGCCAGCTGCTCGTCTTTCAATTCGTTACTAACATTTTTTTCAGCCACATCTAAATTTAGAGCTATAGAACTATCTACACTTCTATTCGGCTGACCAGGGCCACCTCCATGTGTAATGTCAAGATCAATAATATCGCGTAGTAGCATTTTTTCATCAAGAAGTGCATCATGCCACTCAACGATTGCTCTGATTGTAAGTGGATTTTCACATACCCCACCTATCATCATTTCTCTGCCGGCTTCAATTCTCTTAGCAATAGCAATTTCACCTTCACGAGATAACAACTCAACAGAACCCATTTCACGCAAATACATTCTAACGGGATCGTCGGTACGACCCAGATCACTCTCATCTACGTTCCCGCTCGCCTTTTCAGTTAATTCTTCCTCAAGACCTTCTGCTTTTGCCTCTTCTCCATCCTCGTTCTCAACAACATTTATTCCCATCTCTGAGAGCTGAGTCATTGTATCTTCTATTTGCTCAGAGGAGACCTGTTCAGGTGGAAGAGCTGAATTGAGTTCGTCATATGTAACGAAACCTCGCTCTTTTCCTTTAGCCAACATTTTTTTTACTGCACCACCTAATGTATCCAAAAGCGGGCTGTCTGTTGTATCCTCTTGCTGTGGCTTTTTTTCAGCCGTAGCTGTTGATTTAGTCGCCATCTATTCCTTCTTAATTCCAATAATACTTAATCACCTAAATTTGTTTATTCTGACAATCGGATTGTTTTCTATTTACTTTTTTAAATATTTATTGCTTTCCTGTAGATCCATGAACACCTAAAATCTTATTTTCTTCAACTCCTCTTGAAGCATCCATTTTCTGCTCAGATAAAGTGTTAAACCGATTTAAATTCTCAGAAGATGTATCTTCTATGAGACGTTGACTTTCTTGCTTAATTTCATCTTCTAGTTCCGCATTCTTGTAAAGAGCATAAACTTCCTCCCATCCCTCTTGGGCAAATTCTATATCGACCTCTGGCTTTGCAAAGTAAGCATTTAAAAAAAACTTTGGGCTCAGTATTTTATTTAAAATTTCAGAATACCCCTCATTACACAGGTGGCGTCTAATGCCATCTGAGTCAAGTCTTGGCTCCCTGGCCAAGGTCTTTAAAACTTCCTGACGCAGATTGTCAAGGCCGGTAGCAGAAAATGATACAGTACCAAGTTGTTCTCCAACTAAATCAAATAACGTCGGATGCCCAAGAAGAGTTGCAATTAAAATTTGTTCTTGAAGGGTACGGGCATCGATTTTAGCCGAAGAAGCCACACTAATATCAAGTACCCGTTTCACTTGTTTTTTCCCAGTAAGCCCCCTACGAAACCTAGTTGTTTCCCATAAGCGATCTCTAAAATTTTTCAAAAAATGCGCTCTTACTGTGGAGTCATTAATGGATCGGGCATGATCCTCTAGCGCCTTTTGTACACTTGCACGTTGCTCTGGTGTATTTAACAAACGACCATCAGTTTCTAGTAACCACAATATTTCTGATAGAGGCTCTGATCGAGAAATCAGCTCACTAATTTTTTCTGCCCCCCCCGATTGAATCAAACTATCTGGGTCCTCACCATATGGTAAAGTTGCAAAACGCAATGTATAACCGGGTTTAAGTGCTGTTAAAGCACGCTCTGCAGCGCGAGCTTGTGCCCGCCTTCCTGCGCTATCACCGTCAAAACACAAAACAGGTTCACGGACTAATTTCCAGAGTTCATTAATTTGATCGCTTGTTAAAGCTGTCCCAAGAGGGGCTACAACATTTTCAAAACCGGCTTGAAAAAGAGCAATTACATCCATGTATCCCTCTGTTACAATCACTGTTCCTTGGTTACGCGCTATCTTCGTTGCCTGCGCTAAATTGAAAAGCACCTTGCCTTTTTGAAAAAGTTCCGTCTCTGGGGAATTCAAATATTTAGCAACTTTTTTCTCCGTTTGCTCATCAATAATCCGCCCGCCAAAAGCGATGACCCTGCCTCTCTTATCAGCAATAGGAAAAATAACCCTGTTTCGAAATCTATCGAAGTTCTCTCGATCTTTATCATTCGTTTGTACCA
>MDTD01071272.1_pt1 | contig 10840 bp, 11 predicted proteins | sample 811221 | NCBI WGS metagenome assembly MDTD01 (sample SAMN05326646, study PRJNA326480) | marine metagenome | isolation source: seawater | place: Pacific Ocean: South West | collected 2011
AGCTGTTATAAGCTCTTCGGGAATATTCTTAAAATCAGACTGCAATTGTTTTGAATCTTTTGGTAAACAATATCCTCCATAACCGAAAGACGGATTATTATGAGAGTTCCCAATTCGATTATCAGAACAAATGCCCTCAATTATATTTTGTGTATCAAGGCCCTCACTCATGGCAAATGTATCGAGTTCATTAAAAAAAGAAACTCGCATTGCTAAGTAGGTATTTGAAAATAACTTAATAGATTCAGCTTCGCTTGCAGAAACGCTATGGTATGAGCATTTTGATTGAATTGAAGATTTGATTAATTCAGTTATTCTATTTGAGTTACTCTCGTTAAAACTTCCTATAACAACCCTTGAAGGGAACATACTATCCTCAATTGCAGTTCCCTCCCGAAGGAACTCAGGTGAAACTACTAAGTTTTCTAAATCAAACTCTTTGTGGATACTTTCTGTAAAACCAATATACACAGTTGATTTAATAACAATAATGCTCTCCTTACTAAATTTTTTATAATTATCTCGCAAGAAGTTAGTTATTAAAGATGTATCAAACTTCTTATCGATTGAAGAAAAATCTGTCGGAAGACATATAAAAATAAATTCAAAGCTCCCAATATCAATGCGGTTTAAATCGTCTTTAGCTGAAATATCAAGATCTTTGAGATTAATCTTTTCAGCATAAGAATCCTCTAGCGGATATTTATTCTTTTTAAAAGATTCAATCTTCTTCGAATCTATGTCAAAAATGGTAACAGCATTTTTATTTCCAAAAGCAACAGCACACGAACTTCCAACATATCCTGCACCAACTATTAAAATATTTTTCTTATCCATTTTTCATTAGTAATTTTAATTCATTTGTTGAGATTTGATTTATTTTTTTCTGTCTTTGAAATATAAAGAAATCTATAGTTTTTGAAACCTTTTTTAAATATGTCATTTGCATTTTACTGGATTCCTTGCATGAGTTATGAGGAAATGCACTATGGTTACAAAGCAGAAAATATCTGAGAATTTCCTCATCACTAGCCTTAGAAATACTATTCTTTGTGCTCCAATCCAATAAAAAACACTTATCAATTTCAAATGATTCTCTCTTGGGATTTATGTTATTTAAAACATAGTATGATCTTTCATCCTCATCATCATTTATAGGATATCCATCTTTAAAATCATATTTTCTTGCTATTTGATTTGATAATTTTATTAGTGGTAACCCATTTCTTATGTATGCCTTGTGATTTTCAAAATCAATAATTGAAACATCCTCAGTAATAAATCTAAAATCTTTTGAAAAATGAGCGGCTATTGAAGATTTTCCACTTCTACTTAACCCCATAAATAAATATGCTTTCTTCCCATTGAAGATTGCACTTGCATGCAAAACACATTTTCTTTTTTGATATATGCAGAAACCAAGAGGGGCATTAAGAATTATTTTAGATAAATAATCATTAGAAACTTTGTCTCTAAGATATTTAATTTCAATTTTCTTGCCATTTGAAATCTTAATAAGAACCGTCTTCTTCTTAAAAATAAAGAAATTACTTATATCTCCTCCTGAATAAGTTTCTTTATTTTTGGTAAATTCTGGAATTACTAGATCTTGGTTTCTTTCAATTATGATTTCGCATGCTTTTTTTGTTTTTAGTGGTTGCAAAAAATCAATTGTAAAGTAGGACCCAATGGTAAAACCATAGGCCTTATATTTATACATAAAAAATTATATGTTTATTCGATAAGGATTAACTGCTTGTTCCAATTGGTGTTCCATTAGCCAATTGAAAACCATCATTCAGGGATTCATCTTTTACATTACCTTGCCCCATAATTATGGAGTTGGCATCACCAAGTACAGTGATAGTGGGCTTTATCCAAGCTTTCGTGGTATTCATACAATGATTTTAATTTATTTGCCTCTAAATTTCAACAGGATTTGTTTCTGGAGAAAAGCTATTATCCATCCAAAGTTGAAGGACATGAATTGAATAAATTAGATTTTGATCAATTGGTGAAAGCTCTTTATCATTTTTCTTTTTTAAAATATCTATCTCTTTTGAATCAAATAACTCCTTAATCTGAATACAATTATCCAAATTAGCTAATATCTTTCCTCGATTCTTAATAATATTTTTAACAGCATTTGGACTTAGATCAGCTTTTGATGTTTTTTCTAGAATTGATGTTGGAACAATCTTTTCAAAAGACTTTCTAAAAAAATATCTATCAATACCATCTTTAAACTTTAAATGAGGAGGAGCTGCAATGCAGTATTCAAATACTCTTTTATCAAGGAAAGGCAGTCTTATCTCAACATTATTAATTGCACACATATGATCAATATATTCTAAATCCTCTTCCCAAAAAGGAAGCTCTAGGCCTGCAATATGAGAAGATTTTGCATTTTTAAATTCATATATTCCGCTCAGATAAAATTTATCCATTCTTTTACTTAGATTTATCTTTTTTCTTAAAGATTTATTTAAATAGTTGAACTTCTTAAACTCATAAAAAAAACTAAGCTTTGTATACTTTGAAAGAATTTTTCTTATGGCGTAAGGCAATAATGGTTTAACAATAAAGTTTTTAATTGAATAAATATAAGAAAAACGTAAGCCTTTTCGCTTGCATCCTACTTTAAGCTCTTTAAAAAATCTCTTTAATTTAAGCTCTCGAGCTAATTGAATAATATGCTCAATGCCATGAGAAACAATGCTATCTCCATCAAAGCCATCTATCAAAATCTTGATATCATCTTTCTTCATTTGATCATATATTTCCTGATGCATATATGAGTTTGCAGATTTTGCTGGAAATGGAAATTTGCTTGCAATTTGTTCTGCATACAAAATAGGATTGCTCCTGGAGTGAATGAATGTATGCCTGTTTTTGTACATTTTGATGACATCATTGACGTACTTCTTCTCATCAGTTGCTAAGAACTCTTTTCCGTCCAAATCATTAAAATGAACTGAATAAGATAAATGTTTATTTTTATGCTCATTATTTAACATATTTATTATGCATGTGATTGATGACGAATCTAAACCTCCACTGCATGTAGATGAAATATTTGAATTTGATCGCATCATAGAGTGAATAACTTTTGTAAAAACTTCCTTAAAACCTCCCAAATAATTCATATCATTTTCGAATGTTTCACTAGTCTTGGTGAAATCATAATATTTTCTCTTTTGAATGCTTTGTTTTTTGACTCGCATGGCTGAAGATCTTTCAAGTTTATTGACGCCATCAAAATAGGTTTCGCCAGGCATTGCCCCCCTAAAAAGAAAATAATCGATCAGTCTATCTTCATTAATTTTTAATTCTAGGGATGGAATCTCAAAAAAGGATTTTAAACTTGAGCTAAAAATAAATCTCTCACCATCAAAATTATAATAGAAGGGTCTCTGCCCAAAATGATCTCTTGCACAAAAGAAAATTTCATCCATTTGACTATAAATGATGAATGAAAATGGACCAATAATATGATCTACAACATTTTCATCATACTTTTTGAAAGCCTCTAAAATAATTTTGCTATCAGAAATGTCTTTAGATAGATTAAGATCCACAATAAGCTCTTCTCTATTATCTATTCTCGAATCTGAAAGAATAATATATTCATTATCATCACAGTATGGCAACTCTTCTTTAATTGATTCTGGAGTGGTTTGCAGAATTGAATTAGAGAAAGAATAATTTTTTCCACAAATCGTATTAAATTTATCACTACCTCTGTATTTAATACTTTGTAAGAACTTTGAATTATCAAAATCAATTTTTTTTTGATTGAAGTTAAAGATCCCTGAAAATCCACTCATGTTATTGTTATAAAATTTTTATAATAAAGTTTGCTACCAAAATGAATTTTAAGATCCTTTGTTTCTACCCAACAATGAGATTTGAAATCATTATCCAAATTTATGCCAATATGCAGACTTGGGTCAAAGTTAAATCTTTTAAGAAAAAAAAATAATGTACTTCCTTTGATAAGACATTGATTAATGCCAAACCTTTTAGCATTTCTTTCAAGTATTCTTACAATATCTCGATCTTTAAAATCCAATCTTAGAATTTTTTTTGCTTTAATATTGTGAAGATAATTTAGTAATTTTCTAAAGGGTAAAAATTTAATAAAAAGCATAAAATAAAGCAATGTTAATAAAATTCTTATTGCAATAAACTTTTTATAAAAAAAATTAATCATAAACTTTTAGTAGATTTTGCTCTATGCAACGTTTAATAAAATTACGGATATCTGCATCAAGCTCTTTTTGCGAGACTTCAGGATAATGTTTAATCATATTTAAAAGTAATTCTTCATAACTAATTTCTTTATTAAGTTCATTAAAAATTGTTTTTCCTGTGGTATTGATTTTTAAAAATTTTCCACTTGTTAAATCAAGGACCACACAATCCTTTTTGATCTCAGAAATAATACAATTTTTTGTCATTATAATTTTTGATGTATTCGAAAGAGAATTATTCATAGTTTAAAAATGTGAGAAAGTGCCCCTCTCCTTTGCATGCTTGATAGCATATTTAGTTAAAAAATATCCCATAAGTATATAGAAAACCGAAAGTATAATTAAATTTAAGAAGCTATAAAATATTTCAATTTTATCCAACTCAATAACTCCAATTGAAGATCTAATTAAATCTAAAGTAGGTTTTATGGAAAGAATAATACTTATGAAATCAATATTAAAATTAAATGTGCTAGTTGGATAAAAAACTCCTCCAAAAATTGTTGAAGCCCCTGAAAAAATGAGAATAACGGCACCGCCTCTAAAGAAAATTATTGAAAACGCAGCTGCAATTAATGAAATACCAATAAAGGACATAACAGCAAGTAAAAATGCTGAAATTATTATCATTAGATTAACTGTCTCAAAATTATAATCAGTGAAAAATAAAAAAAAGGAAATATAGCAAATGAGTCTTGTTATAGAGCTAAATATTGAATATGGAATAGATGAAAGAACTAAAAAAATATTCCTTACCGGACATGTCATTAATTCTTCAAAAATACCTTGGCTCTTGTAGGTTGTAATTTGTGTCGCACACGAGCGAGATATAATCAGCAAAGAGTCTGACATTACAATGCCAATAAAAATAAAACCAAATAGGTCATTGAAGGACTCGCTTCCTGCAAACTTTATAAAGTAAAAAAATATGATCATATTAAAGAAAATTGCTAAATAGCTGCCAATAAACTGACCTTTATAAGAGAAAGCTATTAACAAATCTTTTTTAATATTATTAAAGATGAAATTCTTTAGTTTCATTGGGAGAGCTCATGAAGAGTTTTTTCTTTTATTTCATATTTTTTATTACAAAGCTTATCAAGCTCTGAATCCCTGTGTGAAACAACAATATTTATAGAGTCTTGATTATTTTTCATAAGTGAAGCAAGTTTTTCACTAGTATTTTCATCTAAACTATTAAATACTTCATCAAAAAGATAAATCCTTGCATTTTTGCTAAAAGATCTAATTAATGAGACTTTCATCCTTTCTCCAGAAGAGAGTTTAGAAAACAGTTCTCTTTTTTTTTCATCTAAATCAAAATACCTTAATAGTTCAGATATTATCTCAATTCTTTTTGATTTACTTTGGATATGAAAACTTAAGAAATAATTTAGATTCTCTAAAACTGATATTCTCCAAAAAAATGATCTTTCATTATTGACAACAAAGGATATGTCCCCTTTAGAAACAAATTTTTTTTCGTCAAGGTAGATTTCTCCTTTATCTGGGGTGAGAACACCCGCAAAAATTCTGAGTAAAGTTGTTTTACCTGAACCATTAATACCTTTAATACCAACAATATCGCCATTGGAACATGATATGTTTACATTGCTAAAAATAAGATTTTGTGAAAAAGTTTTTGAAAGATCTTTTGCTTCAAACATTTTTATTTAAATAACTCTCTTTTAAGTGACGAATTTTTAATTATATCTATACGAAATTCTCTTTTAAACAGAAATAAAGTTATAAATTTAATTAACAGGCCAAAAAATCTTAATAATTTTCTTGCTCTTGCAAAAAAGGGCTGTCTATCTCCTTTAATTTCTCTTGTAATCGCAGTCTTTGAGAATCCCGCTATCAAATCACTAAAAAAGTCTTTTTCAAAAATCCTCAAAAATATATGACTAGATTCAAATATATGACTAGATTCATTAAAAAAAATAAGATCTTCAAAATTATCTATAACCTCTGCTTTGTCATAATTTGAATGAAATAAAAATTTGTTATCAATATTTAAATTAAATCTTTTTTTTAAAATATTTAAAAAAATGGAAACCGGTTTTTCAAGATTAAATTCCTTAACTATTTTTTGAAGGTAGTTAAAGTCAATTTCATCTTTTTCGATTATGTTCTTAGCATCAATTAATGCAACAATACCAACATCAAAGCCAGACTTTACTGTTGCATGATAAATAATATGCAGAAGAAGATGTTCCTCCCTCAGAAAAAATAAGCTTGACGTAGAGAAATTCTTCTTAACTATATTATTAAAAAAAATCTCATTTATTTTTAGATCTCCTACTTTGTTTTCATCGAATATCCTGTGATGTATCTCAAGATGTGTATTATTTTTGTTAATTAAGTTTGGGATATCATATCTAAAATCTGATATTTCAATATCTTGCAAATCTTTTTTTGCATCATTCTTTAAAAAATATCCTTTCTTCTCTAGGTGCTTTAAGAATCTTTTTATTTCATTTTTACTCAACAATAAATCTATATCTCTTATTGGTCTAAAAGTTATGTCATCATAGAACTCTAAATTAAGATGTAATCCCTTCAAAGGAATTATTTTTATGTTTATTTCTTCAAGATCCCTACATATGTCAACGAAATCTTTAAAAATAGTCATACTATTTATATTTCTTTTATCAACCTTGTCCTTCAGAGATGTTGCAGTTTCTTTGTCAAATCTTTTAAAGATCTTATTATTTATCAGGTAAGATTCAATTCTTGAATACTCAAATATTTTTTTTATTTTGCTTAGGTCTTCTTTAGAAAGCTGATCTAAGTCTTGCTCAGAGTTTTTATTTGTAATGATCTTATAAGTATTATTTTTAAGATTTTCGTTAATAAGCAATTAATATGCCCTATGTTTTAATAAGCTTAATGGTGTGAGTAGAATGATCTTGAAGTCTAAAAAAATATTCCAGTTTTTAATATATTCAATATCTGAATCTACTCTTTTTTGCATATCTTCAAATCTTGCTGTTTCTCCTCTTAATCCCCTAATTTGAGCAAGTCCGGTGATACCAGGTTTAACACGATGTCTTGACATATAAGAGTCCATTGTTCCTGCAAATTCAAGATTATGATCGTGTGCATGTGGCCTTGGTCCAACAAGTGACATCTCACCAAAAAGAATATTAACTAATTGAGGAAGTTCATCAAAAGAAGTTTTTCTTAAAAATGATCCTACAAGAGTTACTCTTTCATCATCTTTTTTCGCCTGAATAAATATGTCTTTTTTTAAATATTTCATTGTTCTAAATTTATATATTTTAAAATATCTTCCATGGATACCATTTCTTTTTTGTGTATAAAGAATTGGCCCTGGTGAATTAATTTTAATGAGTATAGAGATTAGAAATAAAAGTGGAAGAAGCACAATAATTAAAATAAAAGATATTATAAAATCAAAAATTCTCTTAATAAGAATCTGAAATCTTTTATCAACAGTTTTGTTTTCACCTATTAAAAAAATTGATTCGCCTAAAAATCTTATTCTTTTGTATTCAGAAATATCCAAAGAATTATTTGATCGAATATATAGATAAATATCAGCAGTTGAAGACTTTAAAATATCATGAAGAGCTTTGGTTTCTTCAGGATCATAAAACCTTCTGCATATTATTACTTTGCTTAAGTTCTTTTCTAGTAAAAACTTTTCTAATGTTTTAATTTGACTATTTGTAATCTTATTATCAATCTCATAGATTGTTGTTTCATGCGTTCCTGCAAAGCTATCCATTAATTTTTTTTCGCCAATTAAAAGGATTCTTTCAACATTCCTTAAATTTAATTTATTAATGAAAAAAATGGAGAAAATCATTGTAATTATATTTATAACAAGACCTCCAAGAAAAATTGTTCCAAGGAAGGTTCTAGAAAAATCTTCTGTTATTCTGAATGCAAATAGAACAAAAATAAAAAGTGAAAATAAAATTATCCATTGCAGAATTATTTTTTTAAAATTCTCATTACTAAAACTTCTGAATGACAAATCAATAAAAGTTAAAGAGAATATGGCGATAAATGCAATGTTGAATGCGTGTAAAATTTTTGCACGTTGAGCAAAGTAACCTTCAAATCCCAAAAAATCTATTAGAAAAAGAAAACTCATTAGTTCTAGAGTTATCAATACAAGGATATATAAAATTGCTCTAAATCTAAATAAATTATCTACAAAAAAAATATTCATTAAAATTTATATTCAAGCTTAATAAACAAACTGCTATCAGAGTCAATAAAACCGTCAAAGAGGTTTAATCGAGTTGTTATGAGAATCTTATCATTGAAGATATTTTGGAAATCAAATGATACTCCCTCCAATTTTTGAGATGAATTAGAAATATAATTAAATTCTGAATTATTCTTATTTATTTTTCCTTTGAAGTACCTAAGTTTGATAAATAAGTTTTTCTTAACAACATCTCTAAATGAAATTAGATTTAGTTCTGAGTCGGCATCAATACTTGCTCCAATTGGCAGTCCAAGATACCTATAACCATCTCTATAAAAATTATGATTATAAGTATAATTAGGTATTTTATTCTCGGTCTCTACTGTCTCAATTGAAATTTTTTTGTCATAATCATCATTCAAATATTTTGAGAAGCCTAAATAATAAAATGTTCTAGATGGTAAATATCCTGCCTCATCCTCTCCCACTATCTGTCCATATATTTCATTTCCTTTAAAAGAGTATTTAATGTCAAGGGCTCCAAGTTGGTTTCCTGGACTCTCCTTCCCCTGATTATCTTTTCCTAAAATTATATCTTTGATAGTTGTTAAATTAACAGATCGCCCATCACCTCCAAATTGAGCAGTTCTTGAAAGACCAATGTTTAATCTTTTATTAGGATTTAATTCAATCCTCATACCAAGAATAGCCGCATTTGGAATTTCTCTTTTCCTTTCGAGCTTACCTAAAAAGATCTTGTAGCTAACAGGTCCCAAGAAATCAAAATATCGCATTTTTGTTGGAATATTATTTTCAAAGGAAATTATTGGGAATGGACGAGCCTGATTAGATAAAATTAAGCTATTTTCTTCTGAAGGTCCCCACCACTGAGAAATTTTTCCAGCAGAGAGTATCTTATTTCCTTTATATAATCTTACAAAAGAATTATCAAATACCTGCTTATTATCAAGATTAGTAATTTCGATTGAGTACTCCAAAGAATTTGTAGAGTTTGAGTACCTTATAAAATAGTTTGAATCTTGTAAATTTCTTGAAGTAGAGTCATTAAAATTATATTTACCGTTTGCAAATTGATAACCAATAACTTTTTTTTCAGAAAGAGCATCTTCTTTAATTAATTTTAAAATTTGCTTCTTTTTTTTATGACAATCTTTCGTATTTAAAATTTTAGTGTTTTCAATTGCAAAAAATATTCTTGTTTTTGATAAGGGATAAGATGAATTATCGAGCGGTTCAAAACCACATTCAAAAAGTTCACTTATATTATTTTGCATATAAACCTTATTAATAAAATCAGCATTGAGGCTTGGACAAATAATGATCGTGAATACAAAAAATTTAGAAATTTTATTCATAATATTTATGGAATTTCCATGAAGATTCTATTATTTTATCAATATCCTGATATAGTGGTTTCCATTTCAGCTCATCTTTAGCTTTTTTTGATTCTGCCACAAGAATAGGTGGATCTCCCTCTCTTTTATCAACAATCTTATATTTCACTTTTTTGTTCATAACTCGCTCACATGATCTTATTATTTGAAGTACTGAATACCCTCTTCCTGTTCCAAGATTTAAAAAAAGATTTTCTTTCGTCTTTTGAATCTTTTGTAAGCCTAGTAAGTGTGCTTTTGCTAAATCAGAAACATGAATATAATCTCTTATGCATGTTCCATCTTCAGTATCATAATTATCACCATAAATTTCAATAGTTTCATTTCTTAATGCTGCATTGATAATATTTGGAATTAAGTGAGATTCCTTGGGGCGACTTTCCCCAAGATCTCCTTTAACGTCTGCTCCAGCTGCATTGAAATATCTCAAAGAACAAAACTTTATATCATATTTACTCGAGAATTTTTCAAGCATATTCTCTATTTCTAACTTGTTGGCTCCATATGGATTTATTGGTTTCTTTTGATGATCTTCATCAATAATATTTTTTGTTGGATTTCCAAATATGGCAGCTGAGGAAGAAAATACTATAAATCTTATGCCACAAGTTTTCATTAACTCAAGAATATTTTTTGTTCCCACTACATTATTTTCGTAATAGTAATCAGGCTTTTTTATTGACTCTGCAACTATTGATTTCCCAGCAAAATGAATTACAGCATCAAATTTATTATCAACAAAAACTCTTCTTAAAGAGTTTTTATCTAAAATATCAACATTGTGATGCTTAAAATGTTTTATAGCCCAATCATTTCCAGTCGAAAGATTATCTAAAACTTCTATCTTATACCCTCTTTCATGAAATAGCCTTGAGGTATTTGAACCAATATATCCTGCTCCACCTGTAATAAGAATTCTCATTTTTTTAAATATGTTTTTTAATTATACACACTTAAATAGAAAAGCTTTGCACGATTTGATGTAT